>Ga0066787_10000001_pt1 | contig 45555 bp, 30 predicted proteins | sample OrgsoiDNA2013047_FD_70942 | JGI IMG/M metagenome (GOLD analysis project Ga0066787, IMG submission 70942) | Permafrost soil microbial communities from the Arctic, to analyse light accelerated degradation of dissolved organic matter (DOM) -... | ecosystem: Environmental > Terrestrial > Soil >...
TTATTGAAAGTTTGCCGGAGGAACAGAAGATTATTTTTGCTCCGGATAAAAATCTCGGAGCCTATCTGAAAAAGAAAACCGGTCGCGATATGTTGTTATGGAACGGGGCGTGTATTGTTCACGAAATCTTCAGCGTAAAAAAAATAACAGAATTGAAAATGCGCCATCCGATGGCAAAATTCATTGCGCATCCTGAATGCGAAGAACCAGTTTTGCGTATGGCTGATTTTATTGGATCAACCACCGCACTGCTGAGGTATACACAATCCAGTACAGCAAAGGAATTCATTGTAGGTACGGAATCTGGAATCCTCCACCAAATGAAAATTTCTTCCCCGGAAAAAATATTTATTCCTGCGCCACCGGAAACAAATTGCGCCTGCAATGATTGTCCCTATATGAAGTTAAACACCCTGGAAAAACTCTACCTCTGTATGGAATATGAAGTGCCGGAAATTCTGATGTCCCGAGAATTGATAGAAAAGGGACGAATACCCATTGACCGGATGCTCGAAATAAGCAAGCAATACGGACTCTGATCAGCGTCCCATATAAACCATCAGAATTTGAATATCCGTGGGGTTGACACCACTTATCCGGCTCGCCTGACCCAGCGTGCGCGGTTTTATTTTTTTGAATTTGACTAAAGCCTCCATGGATAAAGCGGAGAGCCTGTCATAGTCGAAGGCTTCAGGGATGGAAAGTTGTTCAAGTTGTGAAATCCTGTCGACGAGTTCCTTTTCCTTGCGGATATAGACATCATACTTGAGCTGTATTTCTGCCTGTTCAAGGGCATGGGAACCAAATTCCCGGAGTTTTTCACCCAAGGCGGGAATTCCTTCGGATAAAGCAACAAGGGCAAGGTTGGGCCTTAAAAGTAGGCCAGCTGCTTTTTGTTTTTGTAACAGCGGCGACATTTTCCTTTCGCTTAATAATTTCTCTGCTTCTAATGGTTCAATGGAGAAATCCCGGAGTATTTCATTGATTTTAACTATCTCAATTTTTTTGCGATTTACCGCTTCCAGCCGGCCGGCTGACGCGAGTCCGAGGGCAAAACTCCTTGCCGTCAATCGCAGATCGGCGTTGTCCTGACGTAATAAAGTGCGGAATTCTGCCCGTGAAGTAAACATTCTATAGGGTTCTTCGGTGCCTTTGCTGATTAAATCATCAATAAGCACCCCGATGTATGCATCACTCCGATCCAGGATAACGGGATCAAGAAAATTGATTTTCTGATGAGCATTTATCCCGGCCATGAGTCCCTGGCAGGCGGCTTCCTCATATCCGGTGGTCCCATTTATTTGTCCTGCGAGGAAGAGATTCGGGATTATTTTGGTTTCAAGACTGTGCTTCAACTGGGTCGGCGGAAAATAATCATATTCGATAGCATAGCCCGGACGAAAAGCCTTAAATTTTGCGAAACCCGGTATCATACGAAGAGCTTCGTATTGCACCTCTTCTGGAAGGGAAGTACTGAAACCGTTTACGTAGATTTCAACCGTATTCCATCCTTCGGGTTCAATGAACAGCTGATGCCGTTCTTTGTCTGCGAATCGGTTCAGTTTGTCTTCGATGCTGGGGCAATACCTGGGGCCGACCCCATCGATCCTGCCGGCGAACATAGGACTGCGGTCAAACCCGGTTTTCAGAACATCATGCACCGCCGTATTGGTGTATGTAATCCAGCAGCTTTTTTGATGTTTTGGGAGGGGAATATTTAAGAAAGAAAAACCGACGGGGTGTTCATCACCCTTTTGTTCTTCCATTTTTCCATAGTCCAGACTCCTTCCGTCAATCCTCGGCGGGGTTCCGGTTTTCAATCGATTTGATTCAAATCCTTCCCGAACGAGTTGTTCAGTGATGCCCGTGGCGGCTTTTTCCGCCATTCTGCCGCCGCCAAACTGTTTTTCACCGATGTGAATAATGCCGTTCAGAAAAGTGCCATTTGTCAAAACAACTGCTTTTGAATAAATCCGGTTACCCATTCCGGTAATAACTCCCAGGACGACGCCTTTTTCAATAATCAGCCCATTGACCATATCCTGGTAGAAATCTACATTTGGGGTATTCTCGAGCATTTCCCGCCATATAGAGGCAAATAACATCCGGTCGCTTTGTGCACGGGGGCTCCACATGGCCGGACCCTTTGATTTATTCAGCATCCTGAATTGTATCATGCTTTTATCGGTCACAATTCCCGAATACCCGCCCATGGCATCAATTTCCCGCACGATCTGCCCCTTGGCCACACCGCCCATAGCCGGGTTGCAGCTCATCTGGGCAATGGTCTGGAGGTTCATGGTTATGAGGAGCACTTTTGATCCCATATTGGCTGCCGAGGCCGCTGCCTCGCAGCCGGCATGTCCGGCGCCGACAACAATTACATCGTACTTAGAAAACATCCGGTAAAATTACAGCTTAAAGACGATGAGCAGGGGACAAAACTGCGGTGTTCCACGTGGAACGTTTATGAGCCGGGAACATCGTTTTCGCCCAATAGATTGCTTAAATCAGTTGTGTCAGCGAAAGGAATACTTCGGAATTCATTGCAACCCCGCTAATACACTGATAATCAATAATCCACGGAACATGTAGATTTACAGCCATTTATACCGTCTTCTTGCTACCTGCTTGCCGCCTCCTTGCAGTCTCCTTGCTGTTTCCTTGCTGACGGCCGCAACAAGACAGCAACAAACCTGCAAGGGAATAGCAACGAAATAGCGCCGAAGTAGCGAGGAAACCGGTATGCATATGTTTCACGTGGAACTATTAAGACGGCCATTAGGATCAAGGCGGAAAATCCGGGTGGATCCCGATTCTGTTCAGTCGGCTCGCTTTCCACTTGGCCAGAGTTTACCTTTTGAAATAAGCCTTTAAGTATTTGGTCTCCGCGGCCCTGATTTCTCTGATTTGTGAAGCAGATTTGTCCTTGTATCCACAAAAATGCAGGATTCCATGAAATATAACACGGTGCATCTCTTCTTTGAAGGAGAGGTCCAGTGATTTAGCGTTTTCCCTGACGCGATCTACACTGATATAGATTTCGGCGATCAGGGGTTCGGCTGGGTCGGATAAAGGGAAACTCAGGATGTCGGTATAGAAATCATGTTTGAGATATTGTTTGTTCAGGCTCAGGAGCCTTGCATCATTGCAAAATATGATTTCGACGGATTCAACAATATGTCGCTCTTTTTGGAAGATCTGGATGATAAATGTCTTTAAAGCCCTGCGGTCGCGCAGACTGAATGGGAGAAGAAAATGAAACTGAACCCGGGATTGTGTCTTAATCATGTCATTTCCGAAAATCGTAAAGCCGATTGATCTAACAAAACTACTTTTGTTATTACAATGAAAAGACTTTCTGAGTTAAGAACAGGAGCCCGCGCCAGAATCCACTCCTTTGAAAAAAATGATGTTTTTCTAAAACTGATGGAAATGGGTTGTGTGCCAGGGGAAATTATCAAGGTTGAAAAAATAGCCCCGCTCGGAGATCCGATATCTATCGCCGTAGCAGGCTATCAACTAAGCCTTCGGCTGGATGAGGCGGATAATATCTTTGTAGATCCCATCCCGGCGTAATGATAGTAACTAGTTGATATTCAATTAATTAAATGAAAATTGGGTTATATTTTGGATCTTTTAATCCGGTTCATCATGGCCACCTGATCATTGCAAACCACGTTGCCCAGTCCACCTCGCTCGACCAGGTCTGGTTTGTTGTTTCCCCCCAAAATCCGTTAAAACCGTCAGCAGGACTTTTAAACGAATATCATCGCCTGTTCCTCGTCAAAGCCGCTATTGACGGAGAAAATCATCTGAGGGCAACGGATATAGAATTCAGATTACCCAAACCCTCTTATACCATCGAAACGCTGGCTTATATAACAGAAAAGTTTCCGAAAAACGATTTTTCCATCATCATGGGAAGCGATAGTTATCAAAACCTTACCCGCTGGAAAAACTATGAGCAGTTATTGAAAAGCACCGAATTTTATATTTACGTGCGTGCAGGATTTGAAAATATTCCTTCTTATCAGGATGCGCGGGTCCATATTCTGGATGCTCCTTTATTGCAAATTTCAGCAACTCATATCCGCAATACTCTGAAAGAAGGAAAGTCAATCCGTTTTTTAGTGCCCGACATCGTAAAGGAAGAAATAGAACGCAATCGATATTATCTGTAAGATTTCTATTTTATCCTACATCGGAAAATGTCAGCGCCATTTTTTTCTTTCTTTGAGTGGCAGCGATTGAACAACAAGGGCATAAGATTCATCAATCATCTCGCGAATCAGTTTTGCGTTTACCTGGCCATTTAAAATAACCGAATTCCAGTGTTTTTTATTCATATGGAACGCCGGGATGATGGAGCTGTAAGACTCCCGCAGTTCCTCCGCTTTTTCAGGATCACATTTTACGTTGAATTGCAATGGCAGGCTATCCAGGCTCATCAACAGAAATATTTTACCACTTACTTTAAATACGAGCGTCGACTCACCAAAAGGAAAAGATTCAGTAGTGGATTTCTTTTCCAGGCAATATTTTCTGATGGTCTCCATATCCATAACGATGAAAGATTTACTTTTAGGCAGTTCAACCGACATCCAAAAATATGAGGTATTCCCTGATTTATATCTTGCTGTTGATTTGTAATATTTCGACTGCCCAAACCTATAAAAAAGTTCATTTTAACTCCATCCTCGTTGATACACACAACGATTTTTTAAGCAAAGCGGTAGATGATCATGTTGTTTTTGATACCGATCTGAAGGGGATCACCTATTCCGATCTGAATCGAATGCGCGAAGGGGGTGTGAAGGTGCAGGTCTGGTCAATCTTTTGTGATGACCAATATGGAAAAGGGTCCGCATTTTCTTATGCCAATAAAGAAATCGATTCGCTGTACGCCATCTGTGCCAGAAATCCAACAACCATGCAGATCGTTTATTCATATAACGACCTGATGCAGGCGGTGAAAGATCATAAACTGGCATGCATGTCGGGCGTGGAAGGCGGACATATGATTGAAGACAATCTTGATTACATCGACAGCTTTTACAAAAGAGGTGTACGTTATATGACCCTTTCGTGGAACAACAGCACGTCATGGTCGACCTCGGCACAGGATGAAACGCAGCATGCATTCAAAGTGACACCATATGGTTTGAATGATTTCGGGAAACAGGTCGTGAAGAAAATGAATCAGCTGGGAATGATGGTGGATATTTCGCACGTCGGTGAAAAAACATTTGCAGATGTGATATCAACCTCCACCAAACCCGTTATCGCGTCACATAGTTCTGTATATGCCCTGTGTCCGGTTTTCCGAAACCTCAAAGACGACCAGATCAGGGCCATCGCAAAAAACGGCGGCGTGATACAGGTAAATTTCTTTTCGGGGTTTATCGACTCTACTTTTTTTAAAAAAGTGGAATCGTTTATGAATCTCCATCACGTGGAACATGATTCACTGGTTGCCTTGAAAAAACCGGATTATGCAATCGAACTTTATTTTCAAAAAAAATATAAGAATGAATTTGAAGATATGCGGCCGCCGCTTTCCATGCTCATGGACCATATTGACTATATAGTAAAACTGGTGGGTGTGGACTATGTCGGTTTGGGATCTGATTTTGACGGAATTGATTCTTCGCCAAAGGGACTCGACGGCGTACAGGACTATCCGAAAATTACGGAAGAACTCATAAAACGGGGATACAGTGAGAAAGACATCCGGAAGATCCTGGGAGGAAATTTTCTTCGTGTTTTCAAAGCGAATCAGGTTGGAAACCCCAAACACAAAGCGTAGAGGAAAAGTCTAAAAATGCGGGTATACAATTTTCTATCACGAAGCCGGACGTTCGCTTAGTAGGCGATTAACCGATCAACGGTTTGCATGAGACTGGCGGTAGCCAGAAAGTTTTTTTCCAGTTCCATATTAAACGGAACAGCTGTATCCAGCGATGCGCACCGCAATACCGGCGCATCCAGAAATTCAAAACAATGCTCGCCGATCCAGGCACTGATCTCGCCACCGAGCCCCCCGGTCATAGTGTCTTCGTGTAATATGAGAACCTTACCTGTTTTTACCACAGTCTCACGAATAGCATCATAGTCCAACGGAAGCAGAGTGCGCAGATCCAGGATGTGAAAAGAAACATCGGGTTTTTGATCTGCCAGCTCCAGGGCCCAATGCACACCAGCGCCATAAGTGATGATGCTGATATCGCTTCCGTTCTTTACCAGGTTTGCTTTTCCGATTTCTGTATAATAATAATGTTCAGGAATTGGACCATGTATGCTGCGGTATAAAACTTTGTGCTCAAAAAATAACACGGGATTGGGATCAAGGATAGCAGCATTCAGCAGGCCTTTCGCGTCCGCGGGGGTTGAGGGATAAACCACTTTCAATCCCGGAACATGGGTAAACCAGGCTTCATTACTCTGGGAATGAAAAGGGCCGGCTCCCACACCACCGCCCGTTGGCATGCGAATGACAACATCGGCGGATTGTCCCCACCGGTAGTGAATCTTGGCCAGGTTGTTTACAATCTGGTTAAAGCCAGCGGTCGCAAAATCTGCAAATTGCATCTCCATGACCGATTTATATCCTTCCAGGGACAATCCCAGCGCGGCGCCTACAATGGCGCTTTCGCAGAGTGGTGTATTACGAACCCGGTCCCTGCCGAATTTTTCCAGGAAACCTTCAGTAATCTTAAATGCTCCGCCATATTCTGCGATGTCCTGGCCCAGGAGAACCAGGTTTTCATGCGCTTCCATGCTTTGCCATAAGCCCTCCCGGATTCCATCGATAAACCTTTTGGTTGGCGTAGTTTCCGGATCCGGCGTGCCGGGGGCGGCCGGTACATGATATAACGGCACATCCGCATACATGTCCTTTATTTCTTTCTGTGTATCTGCGGTGACTGGATTTTCTTTTACAGAAACGGCAGATTCTATTATTGACCGGAATTCATTTCGGATATCCTTTATTTTTTCCGGATACAGAATTCCAATGTCGATGAGGTAATTCTCATAAGAACTGACCGGATCCTTTTTACCCCAGCGTTCGAATAATTCAGAAGGAATATATTTCGTGCCGCTGGCTTCTTCGTGTCCCCGCATCCGAAAAGTCATGCATTCAATAAGGTAAGGTTTCTGTTCACGAATACAATATGCCCGAACACCCATCAGGGTATCATAAACATCAAGAATATTATTGCCGTCTATTTGCACGGATTCAATACCGTAACCGATTCCCTTATCAGCAAGACGATTGCAACGGAACTGTTCTTCGATTGGCGTGCTCAATGCGTATCCGTTATTTTCAATAATAAAAATGACGGGAAGATCCCAGACGGCTGCAAGATTTAATGCTTCATGAAAATCACCTTCGCTGGTGCCGCCTTCTCCGGTAAAAGCAAGCGCTACTTTTTGTTCCTTCTTAAGTTTGTATGCCAGCGCGGCGCCGTCAGCGAGGGCAAGTTGAGGACCCAGGTGTGAAATCATGCCACAGATATGATGTTCGTGGGAACCGAAATGAAAGCTTCTTTCCCTGCCTTTGCTGAATCCGTCTTCACTTCCCTGCCATTGCAGAAAAAGTTTATGAAGAGGCATTTGCCGGCCCGTAAAAACACCCAGGTTTCTGTGAAGAGGCATGATCCATTCATCAGGCGCAAGAGCAGACACGACACCGGCTGAAATCGCTTCCTGACCAATGCCACTAAACCATTTGCTGACCCTTCCCTGTCGCAACAGAACGAGCATTTTTTCTTCGATAAGCCTGGGGAAAAGCAACGTCCGGTAGAGATCCACTAACGTCTGGTCAGAAAATTCTTTTCGGTCAAAAAACATAGCGGCTATATTAAAAAAGAAAATCAGCCCGGGCTGCCATCGCGACTCTGTTGGGTTGACTTTTTATAAAAAAAAGAAGTCAGGACCGAAAGCAGGAGACTAAACAGCAGGGCCCACCAGAAACCGTCCACGCGGAATCCGTTGACGAATTTTGCGGCCAGCAAAATGATCAGTGCATTGATAACAAATAAGAACAGGCCAAATGTAAAAATGGTTATAGGCAAAGTGAGGATGATCAGGATGGGTTTCACAAATATATTAAGCAGGCCCAGTACGATGGCCAGAATAAGAGCCGTTACAAAAGATTGAATATGCACACCACTTAAAATATAGGAAAGGGCAAACGCTACAATGGCAGAAATGATGATTCTTAAAATGATATTCATAACTGCAGGATTTAATCATGTGAAAATACAGATTTAGCCCCTTTAAAACACGGCGAGTTCGTAAAAATCGGCGGCATTCAGATATTTATTTGCAAGTTCCTGCAATTCACCCGGCTTGATATTTTTTATAATTTCAATACCGCGATAAAAATAATCTTCCGTAAGACCGTTTAGAATCAGGCTTTTCCAGCGGCCGGCCACCTGGAAGGGCCCGTCCAGATCTCCCAAAAGCGTTCCGATCATAAAGTTTTTGGAGGTCTTCAGTTCATCTGCAGGGATCGGCTCTTCGCAGAGTCGTTTCATTTCAAGGTAAACCTCCCCTATGGTTGCTTCTGTTACATCTTTTCCTGCTTCCGTTGAAATCATGAGTGCGCTTTCCTGTATGAGGTTTGTCAGGTAACTGTGAATGCCATACGTATATCCCTTTTCCTCCCGGATATTGGCCATCAGACGCGAACCAAAAAAGCCACCGAAAATATTATTGAGAACCTGCATTTTCTGGAAGTCCGGATGATGCCGGTTCGGGAAATTGCGTGCGATACGGATAGCTCCCTGTACACTGTCGGCATCATTGGTGACACGGTATTTTTTTTCATGAACAGGCAGGATGTCGGCGTTTGCCATATCCGGCCTGGATGATCCGGTGAGTGGAAGACTACCAAAGTTTGTTTCTATCAGGGTATCAATATTGTCAGGCAGGGGCCCTGCAATAAAAATCACACAACGGCCTTCCTGATAATATTGTTTGTAAAATTTCTTTACACCGTCTACTTGCAGCGCGGCATAATCTTCCATTGAACTGTACCTTCCGTAAGGATGGGATGGGCCGAAGAGGTAAGTATCAATCAGGCGGCCCGCGATGAAATCATTTTTGCGCAGATTCACCTGGAGCCGCTGCTGCATATTCTTTATATAGATCCTGAGTTCTTCTTCGGGAAATATGGAATCTGTCATGAGCTCTGAAACCACTGGCAGGAGTTCGGCAAAATGTTTTTTCATACAATGAAGCGTGAGCTCTGCCGTCTCATGCCCCGCCTGCCGGTTCAGATACGCTCCATAATATTCAAAGAAATCATTGATCTGGTAGGCGTTTTTTGAACGCGTTCCGTTTTTCAGCATGAAGTTGGTGGCGGCTGCCGTCAAGTTTTCCGACTCATAACAATTTCCGGCGTAGAAAATAACATTCATCATCACGGTATCCACCGTTCCCATATTCACCAGGTACACATCCACTCCGTTGCGCAATGTTATTTTCCGGTGAGGCGGAAGGCTTAACTGAAATTTTACCGCGTCCGTAATCTCCGGCACCGCTTTGCGATTCAACATATGAGGAAATTCAAAAGTTAGTTATTGCTATAATAAAACAGGCTGTTGCTATTCTTTTCTTCAAAAATGGAACCACTGAGATCCCGGATTTCCCTGGTTGTGACTTCCAGGTATTTTTCCAGTTCTGTATTCATGAAAGAGACATCTCCCATCAGCTCATACATAGCCAGGTTGGAAGCGCGGTTCATCAGACTCATGTCTTCAAACAGGATGGCCGATTCTGTTTTATTTTTCACTTTCGTCAATTCCTTTTCTTCAATATCAGCCGATCCCAGTTTCTCCAATTCTTCTCCAATGGCCTGGTCGGCTGTTGTCATGGGCACACCCTTTATCAGTTTGCCTTCAATCAGCAACAATCCCGGATCCGAAGATCCAAAGTGATAACATTCTATATTGCTGAATAATTTTTTTTCCTTCACCAGGCTCTGGAATAAACGCGAAGACCCACCGCCACCGAGCAGTTCACCAATCAGGTCCATGGCATAATAAGACTTATCTGTTCTCGACCCGACATGATATGCTTTATACAGTGCATCGAGCGGTACATCGGCTTTTACCTCCATCCTGCGGGCGGTTTCCTGTTTGGGTTCTGCCGGCAGATGCCGGATATATTTCTCACCAGCCGGAATAACCCCAAACCATTTTTCTGCGAGGGCAAGTGCTTTTTCAGTATTTATATTTCCTGCCATAACGAGTATAGCATTCGACGGATTATAGTGTTTAAAAAAGAATGCCTTCACATCGGTCAGTTTTGCATTCTCAATATGCGAAAGTTCCTGGCCGATGGTCATCCAGCGGTAGGGGTGTTGTTTGTATGCAAGCTCGCGCAGTTTAAAAGCAACGTCTCCGTAAGGACGGTTAATATAATGCTCCTTAAACTCCTCGCTGACCACTTTTCGCTGAACATCAAGGCTTTTTTCGCTAAATGCAAGAGAAAGCATCCGGTCGCTTTCCAGCCAGCAGGCCGTTTCGATATTTTCCGCCGGAAGCTGGATATAGTAGTTTGTCAGATCATTGGTTGTGAAGGCGTTGTTTTCACCTCCAGCCATCAGCAGGGGGGTCTCAAAATCTTTGATATTCACGGAACCCCCAAACATCAGGTGTTCAAACAGGTGCGCGAAACCGGTTTTTCCGGGATCTTCGTCACGGGCGCCCACATCGTAAAGCACGTTGAGGACAGCCATCGGTGTGGTATGATCCTCATGTACGATAAAACGCAAACCATTGCTAAGTGTAAATTTTTTATAGTCAATATGCATGGAATGAACTTTCGATTCTTGGAAAAGAAGTGCAAGGTAATAAGACTTCAAGAACCGGATGAAACAATTCAGAAGATGCTTTTCACTTTCATACTGAGCTCCACTGTGCCACCCGGCGGCCGGTTGACGACAACTCTTATCTTGTCACCGGTATTTTGCAGCATGGATTTATAAAGCTGGAGGTTTTGAGACATGTTTTCGTTTATACTGATCACGACATCGTCTACTTTAAAACCCGCTTTCTCGGCTGGCGAATCCTTCATGACGTCCCCCACGCGGATTTCACCCTCAATCCAATACAGACCCAGACCGGTATAGGAATAATCAAACGGATCACGGAAATGGGTATTGGGCGTTAAGTAAAAAATCCGTTTGTCATAGTTCAGGATAATATTAAACCGGCGTAAAACATCATTGCCGATCAGTCCGGCCAGGTAGGGATAAGAGGTCACATTAAATTCGTCGTCAAAAATATGGGTGGGAATGTTATGAAAATGATAGGGGCCAAGTTTAAAATCTTTCAGGGTGGTCACCAGCATGTTTGCCTTACCACCCATACCCTGGGCCTGCGTCGGAAGTGGCTTTTTTTCCAGGTTGAGTATAGCGCTGTCGCGCATAAAATCAGAGTTTAACAGCAGGCAAAGCCCCGCACCCGTATCAAAATAAAAACGGGCATTCACTTCCCGGATATCACGGATCATCGCCCCTTCAACAGGAAGACCGACCATGGCCGGTCTTAGTATAAATCCACCCCTGGGATATTTGAAATTCCCTTTTGAATAAACATACATTTCATTGCTGTCGTAATCAATTTTTACGATATAACGGGAATAAAAACTATAGCCGATGATCCCATCGATCCGGTCGCCGTATACGCTACTTAAAATATCATAGTCACTAACGTGAAAATTGAGGCTGTCCACTCTTATTTTACCAATGACCAGGGATTGGTTGTTGACATACCGCAATTGCCGCACACCGCCAATGCCCATGATCAGTTTATCCGTCAGCACCGGTGTTATATTCAACCGGATGCAGGTAGTAGAGTCCAGGGAAATCCCGCCACTTCCGGTATCCATAATAAAATTTAGTGTATCCGGGTAACCGACCAGCAGGGCCCTGATCACAACAACACCGCCGGTAAATGTGTTAAAGGGGACTTGGGTAAGAAGTTTGACTGAGGAGGAAGGGGGATTCTTTTGTGCGCTGGCACTGGCAATCCACAATGTGACGCAAAGAAAACCGCAAAGAATTTTACGCGTACCAATAGTTGAACAAAACGTATACGTTTGGTTTGCAGTATTCATAATTCAAAAGCAGAACGTTAGTTTGGTGTAGATGATCACAATAACCTACCGGCTCAATCTACAGATTTTTTAACAGCTTTTCTTTCCTTTCATATAATTATTGATTTGAAAAATGGCTGTCCTAAATTTGCGGATATATAATATTTGAGAAGATGGATTTGTCGAATTTATACGAAAAAGCACTGGCGTTTGATTTCCTGACCGTGGAGGAAGGCGTAGCACTTTTTAATAAAGCGCCTCTTACTGAAGTCATGTATGTGGCCGATCAGCTCCGTCAAAAACAGGTGAGTCATGGAAGGGTGACCTGGCAGATAGACCGGAATGTCAACACCACGAATGTTTGCATAGCAAATTGCAAATTCTGTAATTTCTATAGAATTCCGGGTCACCCGGAAGCCTATATCACAGACATAAATACCTATGTTAAAAAAATAGAAGAAACTTTTCGATGGGGGGGCGACCAGTTATTACTGCAGGGCGGGCATCATCCGAAACTTGGTTTGAGTTTTTATACGGATCTTTTTCGCGAGCTCAAATCCCGGTTCCCGCATTTAAAATTGCATACCCTCGGGCCGCCGGAAATTGCCCATATCTGTAAGCTCGAAAAAAAGTCACATTCCGAAGTCATTACCGCACTTCGCGAAGCCGGCATGGATTCGCTTCCGGGTGCGGGCGCCGAAATCCTGGTCGACCGGGTCCGGCGTTTGGTCAGCAAAGGAAAATGTGGGGCGCAGGAATGGCTCGATATTATGCAGGAAGCTCACCGGCAGCATATCACCACATCTGCCACCATGATGTTTGGTCACGTGGAGACAATAGAAGAAAGATTTGAACATCTCGTCAGGATCCGGAACGTGCAGGCGATAAAACCCGCCGGCTCAAAAGGATTTCTGGCATTTATTCCATGGACTTTCCAGGATGCGGATACACTGCTCGCCAGGATCCGCGGCGTTCACAATCTGACCACGCCGGAAGAATATATCCGTATGATCGCCATGAGCCGGATCATGCTTCCAAACATTTTAAATATCCAGGCTTCCTGGCTTACAGTCGGAAAAGAGACCGCGCAAATTTGCCTGCACGCGGGCGCCAATGATTTTGGGAGCATAATGCTCGAGGAAAATGTGGTTAGTGCGGCCGGCGCCCCTCACCGGTTCACCAGTAAAACCATCCAGGCTGCGATCAGGGAAGCCGGTTTTAAACCCCAGCTCAGAAATCAGCAATATGAGTTTCGGGAATTACCCTCTTTGATGGAGGAACAGGTAATTGATTATTAAGCTCCAACAGCCTCGTGCCGGGGACTTTCCTTGTCTGACCTGATCAGAAACCGATCTGTAAATCTCCTTCCCTCGTGCGGTGATTCATAAATTGGCTTTCGCCTTTAGCTCTAAGTGTTTTTTTTAGACAATTCATAAGATTAAAAATGATATTTCTGCGTTTAAAGGGTAATCCTATACCATGCAGAGCCCTTTTCGGAAATTAGTTCGAATTTCTATAGTTTTATTTGCCACTGTTCTCCTGTGCAATTTTTTTGCTTACTACCTGGTTAATAAAAAATCAGCTGAGAATGAGGAGCTTATAGCAGCAAGATCACTCTCAGGCAGACAGCAGACCCTCAGCCAGGTGATTGCAAAACAGGCTGCCATCATCACAGGCGGCATGTACGGAGAATCAGAAACCCGGCTTATCAAAGACAGTCTGGCCGTTACCCTTAACCTGTTCAAAATTCAGGAAGAACAATTACTCAACCGGATCAGCCAGTCCAAAACGCCGCTTCCGGCACACGTTTTCAAGATCCGCATCCTTTTTTCGTATATAAATCCCTATTACAACAGTATCGAAGGTACCGGACAGGAGATCCTGCAGGAGGATTCCGTCATCTTCCGGATCAATAAACGGCTCTACCTGACGCGGCTGATAGAAAGCGAAAACAAGTACCTGCCACTCATGCGGGATATTACAAACCAGTTTACCGTAATCCTGAATGAAAAAAATGCAGAATCATCTGCGATCGAAGTGGGGAAATTTCTGTCGCTCGTCATCGCCATTATCTGCCTGATCATCCTGGTTCTGGAACCGGCCTTCAAAAAAGGAGAAATAAATTTCAGGGATCTTCAAAAAGCAAAGAACGAACTGCAGGTAGAAAAAAAGCATCTGGACTCCTTATTGCAATCCCAAACCAATTACCTGATCCGGATCGATCGTAACGGTAATTTCAGTTACGCCAACCAGGCTTTTCTTAAGGCATTCGGATATGATGAAGAAGACGTAATGAATAAACTTTTTCTCAGCACGATATTTACAAAAGACCTGGCCCGGTGCAGGGAAGTCGCCAACGAATGCTGGAATAACCCGGGCAGAATTGTGAAACTGCTGATCCGCAAGCCATTTAAAAATTCTGTTTCCTTTGTCTGGACCGACTGGGAATTCCTCGCCCTGAGTGACGAAAACGGCCAGGTGAGGGAAATACAGGGCATAGGTCTGAATGTTACCGATAAGGTGATTGCGCAGGAAGTGAAGGAGGAAGCCATCCGGACACTATCCTACGCCATGACGTATGCGCGTATGGGCTCCTGGAAAGTAGATTTTGAAACGCAGGAAATGATTCTTGGAAATGAATTCAAGGAACTCCTGATGATAGAAGAGAATCATGCACAAAAATTATTGCTGGATAAATTTCTGGAGGATTTTGTTGTTCCGGAAGATTACAATATGGTAAAAGATGAGTTTGGAGAAATATTCCTCAACCGGGATAATGTGGGTTATGAGAGTTCATTCTCTTTTCGCGTTATAACAAGTCATGGCTGGATGCGTTACCTTTTCCTCAAGGGAAAGGTAGTGGATGTGAATGGATGTTTTGGTATAGCCCAGGATATTACAGCACAAAAGGAATCTGAGAATGCCCTGGTGAACAGCGAACAGAAATTTCGTCTTCTTGCAGAGAATTCCGAAGATATCATCAGTGTGCACGCTGCAGATGGTACCATCTGGTATCTGTCTCCTTCTTTAACTCATGTACTCGGGTATGAAGTGGAAGAAGTGATCGGGACGGCCATCCTGGACTATGTGCATCCGGACGACAGACATAAATTTTTCAAAAAGGAAAGAACGAGAGACCTGCAAAATCAGGAATCGCTGATCGTTCGATACCGGATCCGTAAAAAAGATAAAACCTATTTGTGGCTGGAAACAATTATCAAACCCATTGTGGATTACAATGAGGTCATCAAACTGATTTGTACATCGCGTAATATCACGGGTCAGCGTACTGCACAGGAAAAACTGAAGAAGAAAGATCAACTGCTGTATGCAGTTTCAAAAGCAACGCATTTGTTGCTGAGCAATACGGATCTCAGCCAGGCGATCGCATCGGGCATTGAAATTCTCGGCACCAAAACGCTGGTGGACCGGGTATATGTTTTCAAAAATAAATTCGAAGAAGAAACCGGCAAATGGTTCACATCCATCATTCACGAATGGAATAGCGGCATGCATGAATCAAGACTGAGTGATCCAAAGATGATCAACCTCAGTTTCGAAACCATCGAGCCGATTGTGAGGCCGCTCATAGAACGCCGCCCTTTTGTGAGTTACCGTTGGAAAGAAACCGATCAGAGGCTGCTAGATATTTTCGAACGTCATCAGGTGGAAGCAACACTTTCCATTCCAATTTATGTTAATGATTTTTTCTGGGGCTTTGTAGGTTTCGATGAAATCACAAAAGAAAAGGAATGGACCGACGGTGAGTTTTCCATTCTTCAGTCATTTGCTTCTTCCCTCAGTGCAGCCATTCAAAGAAAGAAAATTGAAGATGAACTCGTGCAGGCGAAGGACCTTGCGGAAACCGCCAACCGCACAAAGAGCGAGTTCCTGGCCAATATGAGTCATGAACTGCGCACACCGATGAATGGTATCATTGGATTTACTGATCTCGTCCTTACAACGGAACTTCAGAAAAACCAGCGCGACTACCTGAGAAATGTAAAAAAATCGGCCTATGGCTTACTGGAGATCATCAATGATATCCTGGATTTCTCCCGTATAGAAGCAGGTAAGCTGATAATAGATAATACTTTATTCAAGCTGGATGAACTGGTGGAAGAAACGATGGATATTTTAACGTTAAAGGCATTCGAGAAAAAACTGGAAATGCTTTACCGCGTAGATCATGATATTCCTTCACAGATTCTGGGCGATCCCGTTCGTATCCGCCAGATCATTGTGAATTTACTGGGTAATGCAATTAAGTTTACCAAAGACGGCGAGATCTATGTTTCCATCAGCAAACAGGGCGAACCATATATCCATGAGGGGAAAAACTTTTTGAATTTTATCATACAGGTAAAGGATACCGGCATTGGTATTCCAAAAGATAAACTGCAAAAAATATTTGAAAGTTTTACACAGGCCGATAATTCGACCACCCGGAAATACGGTGGCACCGGACTTGGGCTGGCCATTTCAAAAAGCCTTGCAGAACTCATGAACGGAACGCTTACAGTAGAAAGCGAAGCCGGAATAGGAAGCACGTTCTCTCTCTGTCTGCCGCTTGAAGTGGCCAATGACCAACCGGAGATCCAGCTTCAGCCCAAACCATTGCTAAAAAAAGTACTTGTGGTTGACGATAACGTTACCAACCTGCACCTGATGGAAGAAACGCTCAGCTATTTTCAAATCTACTGCGAAACAACCACTAACGGAAAAGAAGCTCTGCTGAAAATTGAATCGGCCCGTCTGTCCGGACAACCCTTTGACCTCATTATCACAGATCACCATATGCCGGGCATGGACGGGATCAACCTGGTGAAAGAGATCAAGGAATCGATTCCCGGCGTGAATCAGCCATTTATCCTGATGCTTTCATCCCTGGAAAAAAACCTGTATCAGCATGAGGCGGATAAAATCGGTATAAGCAAATTCATTTCGAAACCCGTGAAATTACATGAGCTCAACAGCACGCTGTTATCGCTTTTTGAAAAGAATATGCAGAATGATTCCCTGCATCCGTCTTTTGGTTCTGTCGAAAGAATTACCCAGGCCGCCAGTATTATGGTAGTGGACGATGATCCGATCAATATGATGTTGATTTCTGAAGTTCTGAAAAGAATGGGGTTTGAAGTGATCCAGATGCAGAACGGAAAGGAAGTAATAGAAGCGTTACCGCATTATGATCCGGTGTTGATTTTCATGGACGTGAACATGCCTGAAATGGATGGTTATACCACCACGAGGATCATACGTAAAATGCAGACGGCACAATCCAGGATCCCGATTGTTGCGCTCACGGCAGACGCCATGAAAGGGGATAAGGAACGCTGCCTGGAATCCGGTATGAATAATTATATATCCAAACCGTTTAAACTCGAAGAGATAGAAACTGTTTTAAAAGAATACGTACTGATGGTTTGATAAAGGATCTATTGAACAGCGGCGGTCGAACTGCTAATCATGCGTTCGCCTTCATAAACACTCAATTTTACTTTCCAGATATTCGCTTCTTTGTCGAGGCTGAGGTCGACTTTCAGATTCTTCATTTCCTCTGTAGCCGGAAGCAATTCAAAGCTTAATGAATTCGTGTTATGTAATTCAGTTGGAGTGCGGTATTGTGCATTCAGAATAAACGGCTTCTGTCCTTCTATCTTAATGATAGTATTTTCTATCTGGTCGTATACTTCTTTAAACTTTGCACGGGCCTGCATAAAATTTGGTGAATTAAATGTGGTGCAATTCCAATTATAGACTTCGTTCTTGGCCACTGTATATTTCCAGATGCTGCAGTAACTGGCGCCTGGAACAGAAATGGTTGATTTGTATTCAGCAGCCTGCGCATGCTGAGAAATTATTTCACCCCGGATATTATGAAAACGGTTGGGATAGTCGCGGATCACTTTTTCAAGTGCAATATTAGTTTTGTTAGAGAAAACATCGTCCTGGGAAAAGAGCCAGACGGCATTCAGCAGGAAGGCAAGGGTCATTATGGTGCTTCTCATAGCATTGGATTTGGGTACTAAATTAATATAAAAAAAAGGCTGTTGCAATAGGGAAAATACGGCATGTTTTTTCTGCTCTTTCCGCCGTTTTCCCCTGAAAATCAGCTGAACAGGTATTCCACGTCCTCACGGGAAAGGCTCTTTACAAATCCATCATCATCCGCTATCAGATCCTTCGCCAGGAGTCGTTTACGGTCCTGCAATAGAAGGATTTTGTCTTCTATACTGTCTTTACAGATCATGCGGTAGGCAAAGATATTTTTCGTTTGTCCGATACGATGTGTTCTGTCGATGGCCTGTTGTTCAACGGCCGGGTTCCACCAGGGATCCACGATATAGACGTAGTCCGCTGCGGTCAGATTGAGCCCGACCCCGCCAGCCTTGAGTGAGATCAGGAAAACGCGGCAACTGTCGTTATCCTGGAAAGCGCGGATGGCTTTTTCACGATCGATCGCCGTAGTGCTTCCGTCGAAATATTCAAAGGGAATCTCCAGTTCGGTCAGTTTTTCGCGGATGAGGGCAAGCATGCCGAGGAACTGTGAGAAAATGAGCGCTTTGTGGTTACCGATGTTTTCTGAGATCTCGCGGGTTAGTTCATCCAGTTTGATGGAATGATTCGGATATTTCTCCGATTCATTCAATATAGCCGGAGAATCGCAAATTTGCCGGAGTTTCATCAGGCCCTGCAAAATGGTGAGCTGGGATCTTTGTATTCCCTGTGATTCAATTGTACCCAGGATCTTATCCCGGTAATCGTTCCGGTAAGCATCATACACTTTTCGCTGCTCTTCTTCCATTTCACAAAAAAGGATCGTTTCAGTTTTCTCTGGCAGGTCGCGCGCAACCTGCTCCTTTGTCCTGCGAAGAATAAAGGGATATAATAGTTTTCGAAGATGATCCTTACGGTCAGGCTCCCCAAACTTGTCGATGGGGATCGCAAACTCCTGTCTGAAAAACTCGATGCTGCCCAGCATACCCGGGTTCAGAAAATTCATTTGGGCGAAGATGTCGAACGTATTGTTTTGCAGCGGCGTACCACTCATGCATAAACGGTGTTTTGCCCGTAGCAGACAGGCCGCCTTGGTTACTTTACTGGCTGGATTCTTTATAGCCTGTGATTCATCCAGTACTACATAATCCAGTGGAATATCCATCAGTAACTTGATGTCGCTCCGCAACGTTCCGTAGGTAGTGATGATAACCTCAAAATCGTTCAGTGCTTCTTTGTTCCGCAGGCGCTCTCCGCCGTGATGGATACGATAGGTAAGCCCGGGAGCAAATTTTTTAATTTCATTTTCCCAGTTGAAGATCAGTGTCGTGGGACAAACGACCAGCGCACGCAGTTTACCGTAGTGTTCCTTATAATGGTGAAGGAATGAAAGCGCCTGGATAGTTTTACCCAAACCCATATCATCGGCGAGGATGCCTCCCCAGTTTACTTCATGCAGATAATTGAGCCAGTGAAATCCATGTACCTGGTATGGCCTAAGGATCTGGGCCAGGTGCAGGGGCGGATCAATCTCTTTTATTTTTTTAAATTCCTTGAGCTGCTCATATTTTTTTTCAAGATGAATGATCAGTTCTTCTTCGTTCCTGTTTTCATATAACTCGTCGATCACACTGAGATGGTAACGGGAAAGCCGGAGCTCATTACTTTTTCCTTCTCCCACACGGAAGAGGAGGGCGTATCTTTTAACCCATTCATCCGGAAGTACCCCCAGGGTGCCGTCGTTCAGAGGCACAAACTGTTGTTTGTTGGCAAGCGCTTTTTTTACATCCGCAATGGTCACCTTCTGATCTCCGAAAAGAATATCAACCCGGGCGTCGAACCAGTCGGTGCTACTGCTGATATGGATTTTTGTCTGCGGACGGGAAGTATTGAAGCGGAAGTTTTTCAGCGCTTCAAAACCCTGTACGGTCACTTTCATATCCTGCATGGCATCCATGAAAAGAAAAAACCAATTGTTCTTCAGCACGTCGCTTCCTTTTAAAGCCAGGCCCGGAGAGCCCTGCGGCTGAATAAACTGCGAGTGCAGCGATTGAAGCTGGGAAATAAAAGCTGATTCCTTTTCCTTGTTTCGCTGGATGAGCAATACCTTATCGCCATCCGGCACCACGAGCTGATCCTTACCAATGGAGGTGGTTTCAAATCCTTTATATGAAAAAACCGGTTGAAACAAAAGGTAGTCGCCTTTTTCCTGCAGCAGTATTCTTCTTTCGGGGTCACCGCTTTTAACCTCGCGGATGAGTTCACTTTCGAATTCGACATGATATTCTTTCTGCAGGGGGATAACAAAACTGCGCAGTTTTTCCGGCCATTCCGATTTGGGAATGATCATCCTGCCCTCACTGAATTTTGAAATGACCGCGATATCCTCCGGTTTATCCCAGAGGTATAAAAAGTTATTTAGAAATAAAATGACCTGGCTGTTGCATTTATTCTGCGTAAGATCGATGGATTGCCCCGTTATCCGGGTATACGCTTTTATCTCAATATTATTTTTGTTGACCGATACTTTAAACGAAGGACTTACGGGATCAGGCGACAGGTTGACCGATTGGAGGTTTGATGTTTTGAAAGGCTTGTGACCGTTCAGGAAAAAGATAAAAGGATTTTCGTGCAATTCGCTGAATAGTTTCCGGTAACGCGGATGTAAATATTCAATGATCAGGGCCTTTGTATCATCGGGCAGTTCTTCACCCTCCGTATGAATAATATTTTCCCACATTCCACTAAAAGGAGAATTGCGGTTCAGGTATTTGTTTACTTCCTGTTCCTGGGTCTTGCGCAAAGAAAAAACCAATTGGCGGTCTGGCTCGTTGAATTTTTCCGTGTTTACGAATTTAGCCAGTTCCAGTTTTTCAACCTTACCAACATAGGCAGTTTGCTGCTCATTGCTTTCACCGCTGATGGCATCCAGCAGAAATCCCGGGTAAGAATCATGATTAAAATTAAAAACCACGCCGAGCCGCTGAACAGAACCCGCTTTTAATTCCGGCTCTCTCAATACTTCCACAACTTCTTTTTCCAGCTCGGGTTTCGGTCTGGACAAGGCAGCCGGATTTACGCGTTTGATGGAAATATCCAGCACCCGCAAATAGGGCTTACCGTCCTTATATGAAAATTCAAATTTTCCTTTGAGTTCGTCCGACAACGAATAGCCATAGGCTTCCAGCAGTTTATTTTTCTCTTTATCCCAGTTACGGATGCTGTCGAAATAATAAGCACCGTGTGCCTGAAGCAATTGCAGAAACAGGATTACCTTGGGTAAACAAAGCGGATGTTCCGTATCTTGATATGGAGAACTGGTATCGAAATTTCTTTCTTCATTTTTTCGGATGATCACGGGATAAACAACGCCATCCAATTCAACGCTGGCTTTTACGACTTCATCGGCTGCCAGTTCAATGCTTACTTTCTTGGACTGCAAAAACTTTCCTGCCTCTTCATATACTTCCCTGGAGCAGAGGAGACGAATCGTCTTAAGATCGATCGACTTCATTTTGATAACCGTGTGCGACTGGTCATAACGGATCTCTTCAGCCTTGAGCATGTTCCTGTCGAGCAGCTCCTGGAGTTGGATTAACGCGGCTGCTTCATGACGGCAAATATCGCCGAGGTTATAAGGGCAGCTGCAACGCACGGAAAGCGCTTTTGCATCGCGGAATTTTTGAACGAATACTTTATAATAGGTGGAATAGCTATCATCCTTGATGCGAAAAGTTACTGATTCGAACAGCTCATCATATTCAATGAGTTCAACATATCCTATCGCGTGGATTTTTTTTCCCCGGCGGATAACTTCATCGGTTCCATTCGTGTAAACGTATTTAATAAGGTGCGGTAGGGCCATTCAGCTTTTCTATTTTCGATTAGCCGGAAACGGGTCCCCGTTCTGAAAAGGCTAATCTGCAAAAGTAAAGGAAAAATTTTATGACATGAAAGATTTGGAGGTTTATCGCTGATTATCGGCTCCCGAAAACAGAAAACCGGATTTTCCCACCTTCCTCCTTCTCCGGTTCATCAAAGCGAGCAAAAAAGTGACAAACAGCAGGATGCCAATACCCGGAAACAGCCATTTTTTTGGTAACGATCCGCGATTTGAATCCGGCATGTTCAATTTGCCACTAAACTCCCGGGCACCAACATCCGACGATTTCCCGGCTGAACGGGGAATACCGTCTATGTCCGTGGGGATCATCGTATTCGTAAGTGCCCGGCCTATTGCTGAACCGGAGGGATTTAACATGCATTCAATAGTATCCGTCAGGATGCCCGCCCCGATCGGATCTCCGGAATACAGATTATTGCTGGTATCCGTAAGTTCATCCGAGGTATTTTTCTTTATGATCGGATCGGCGCCAACGGTAACAGTATTAAAACACAGATTATTGCGCACTTCCAGTTTATATCCGTTTGCCGGATAAAAATCTCCGGCTATTACAAGCTGGGAAACATAATTGATCGTTCGTTTGTTACCGACCGTATTGAAGAGAATGTGCATATTTGCACCGCGTATAAATGGAGAGCGGTTACCGGTAGTTGTATCGCCCGCATCGATCCGGGTATCAATGGTTCCATAATTGTTGGTGCTCAGGTCAATACAATTATACAGATAACTCTCGGCCCGGCCATTCAGCGAAAGGTTCCAGACGCGCCAGAGATATCCCCATCCGCCTCTTCGGTAAATATTACAAACAGTTCCGTTTCCTGAAATTTGAAAAATGCCAGCATCATGTTTCCCGTTCGGGCAGGGGCCGGTAATTTTCCAGTGACTGGCCAGCATGCGATAGATGGAATGTCCAAGTACCTGGCAAACATCACTGCTCGTGGAATCCACGATGATGTGTAGGAACGCAATACTGTCAACTACATTTTGAAAGAGAGCGTTGGAAGCCCAGCTGCCGACAAACAACGCGCCGGCATGCACCAGTTTCTGATAATAGAACGACGCTTTGTATAAGGCCAGTGTGGTATAGTCTCCGTTATAGGTAGTAAAAAACCGACTGGCATTAAAAACATTTCCATCGAGATTGCGGTATTCGCAATGAGAAATGGACAGCGAACTACAGGACGACTGAAGCAAAAAAGCATCTCCTTTCATGTCGCGGAAACGGATGCCGTACACTGATTTTTTCCAACCGTTACCGGCCAGGGAAACCATCGTAAGGTTACCCAGTGAAACAGTATTTCCAAAATCAACTATACCCTGGTAATTGACTATGGTAATTCCTCTGAGATTTGAAAACGAGCCTCCTTTTTCATAGTACCCGCTGCGGATAGCCAGCGTATCTCCCGGTTTCAAACGATTCATGTCATTTTGAAAGACAGATCCGCTGCCCGATCCTGTAAACACAGTATGCGGAAATACCTGCAGAAAAAAAATAAGCAGGCAGGGCGTAAAAACAAATTTCATACATGCAGGATATATTGTAAAGTAACTGTAAATTCATATCATTTTGGAATGGCATTTGCCGACTTACCTTTGTACCCGGTACTTCGTAAACCGACATTCATGACACGAAGCATTTTACTGTTCCTGATATTTTCCCAGGCTTTCTTTCTATCTGCTGTTTCACAAAAGCTTCGTAAGGCCGACAAAGAAGTTATTGCAGAACTTCAATCAGACATCAGTTATTTAACGAACGATAAACTGGAAGGCAGAAGATCAGGAACGCGTGGTGAAACGCTCGCGTCAGATTATATTATTTCCGGGTTTATAAAAGCGGGAATCAAACCCCTCGGAGACAGCGGTGTCTATCTGCAGCGTTTTGAAATATATGATGGCAGGGATATCAGCCAAACACGGTTTGCGATAAACGATGAACCGCTCGCGCTGAACACAGAATATTTTCCACTCTCATTCAGTGCCATGGGAAAAGTGAAGGGTTCTCCCGCTATCGCCTTACAGGAAAGCGGATCGCCCTGGTTTTATGATCTGAAGGAACTCATTGAAGGGGCTCAGATCAATCCTCATTTCGATATGATAAAAGCGCTGAGGGAAAAAACAAAATTGTTTGCCGGTAAAGGCGCGACTGCCGTTATTTTTTACAATAGTTCAAAATCTGAAGACGGGATCGTGTTTGATCCCGCAGAAGGAATGAAGGCTGAAAAAATCCCTGCGTTGTACATCACCAAAACAGGAAGGAAAAAATATCTGAAAGATATCTCGCAGTCACTCGATGTTGATATGGATGTGGTGATGGAGGAGAAAAAAAGATGGGGCCACAACGTGATTGGATATATCGACAACGGAGCGCCATATACCGCAATCATCGGGGCGCACTATGATCATTTGGGTTTTGGGGAAGACGGCAATTCCTTATACCGCGGTCCGGAGAAAATGATCCATCCCGGCGCCGACGATAATGCAAGCGGAACGGCAGGGCTGCTCGAACTGGGCAGGCTGATAAAGAAAACAAAGGGACTCAGGACAAACTATTTATTTGTCGCATTTTCAGGAGAAGAATCCGGGCTCATCGGTTCAAAGTATTTTACGGAACACCCGGTCGTGCCTTTGTCAAAAGTCAGCTATATGCTGAATATGGATATGATCGGGCGGCTGAACGACAGCACCCATGTTCTGACGATCGGCGGTTACGGCACGTCACCCGAATGGTCAGGACTGATCAGCAGCACGATGAACAAAAAAATATTTATCCTGAATGCAGATTCAAGCGGTACCGGTCCCAGCGATCATACATCTTTCTACCTGAAGAATATTCCTGTATTATTTTTCTTTACAGGCATTCATCCGGATTATCATAAGCCGACAGACCGGGCTGATAAAATAAATTATACCGGCGAGCTGCAGATAATCCGCCTGATTTATACTATCACGCAGAAAATGGATGGCGCAAATAAACTGGTATTTTCTAAAACCCGGGATAAACAATTTGGCGTGACGCCGGCATTTAATGTGACGCTGGGTATCATGCCGGATTATAGTTTTTCCGGTAGCGGTCTTCGTGTAGATGCAATCAGCGAAGGAAGACCTGCAGAGAAAGCGGGGTTAAAAACCGGCGATATTATTACGAGGCTGGGTGACTATCCGGTGATCTCTTTGCAAACCTATATGGAAGCTTTATCAAAATTCAACAGGGACGACCAAACGACAGTAGAATTTTTAAGAGGTAAGGAAGAAATGAAAGCAGCTGTCCAATTTAAATAAGCGTATGAAGTCTCTCAAGCTGGACGTGGACAATATGGAAGGTGACTTTTTTGATCACTCCAGGTTATTGGGTATCGTGGCATCATTAAAGGGTTATCGTTTCTGCTGGCAGTTGAACCGCCAGATGCGGTTGGATTTCAGGATTACCAATCAGATAGAAATTCCGATGTTGAGAAAAAAGCGTCAGTATTATTTTACGGTGTATGAATGCGCGGAACCCAATAAAACGCTCACGCATTACCTGTATAACAATCAGTTTGACGGGGAATTTCTATTGCCCGAATTCAGGCACCTTGATTTTTTCTGGTTGTCGAAAGGAGACGCCATGTCCGATGAACTGATGATGGAAATGACAGATTCAATCAAATCCATAACAGGCGTGCAACTGGTAACCGAACTGACACATACGAAGATCAAACACCGGGAACACCTTATTTTCTAATTGTTAATGGTTAATTGTTAATTGTCAATGAGGGTGTATTTGTCTATAATTAACAATTATCAATTAACCATTGACAATTAATAATTAGCTGTTCATGCTGGCCAAAAATTCTTCGTTGCTCTTTGTGCCGCGCATACGTTTCAACAATTCATTCATTGCTTCTTCTGTATTCATGTCATTGAGATAAACACGAAGCAGATTCATACGCTGCAGGATCTCTCTTTCGAGCAGGAGGTCGTCGCGACGGGTGGAAGATGCAACCAGGTCAATCGCAGGGAATATTCTGCGGTTCGCCAGTCGCCTGTCGAGCTGCAATTCCATATTGCCTGTTCCTTTGAATTCCTCAAAGATTACTTCATCCATCTTGGAGCCGGTATCGATCAGCGCCGTTGCGAGTATTGTCAGCGAACCCCCATTTTCAATTTTGCGGGCCGCACCAAAAAACTGTTTGGGTTTTTGCATGGCATTGGCTTCCACACCGCCGCTCAGTACTTTACCCGATGCAGGAGCCACTGTGTTGTGGGCACGGGCAAGACGCGTAATGGAATCCAGCAGGATCACGACGTCGTGGCCGCATTCTACCAGGCGCTTTGCCTTTTGCAGCGCCACGGTTGACACTTTTACATGTTTTTCTGCAGGTTCATCAAAAGTGGAGGCAATTACTTCGGCACGAACGGAACGTTCCATATCCGTCACTTCTTCCGGACGTTCGTCCACGAGCACAATCATCAGGTAACATTCCGGATGGTTTATCGCGATGGCGTTGGCCACAGCTTTCAGCAACATGGTTTTACCCGTTTTGGGCTGAGATACGATCAAACCGCGCTGACCCTTGCCAATCGGGGTGAACAGGTCAATGATGCGTGTTGAAAAATCAGAAGGGCTTACAAAAAGATTTAGCTTTTCAAAAGGGAAAAGCGGCGTCAGGTAATCAAACGGAACGCGGTCCCTTACTTCTTCCGGAGATTTATTGTTGATGGTTTCCACTTTAAGCAGGGCGAAATATTTTTCACCTTCTTTCGGCGGACGAACCGACCCGTATACCGTATCACCGGTTTTTAATCCGAATAATTTTATTTGTGACGGAGAAACATATACATCATCCGGGGAGGAGAGATAATTGTAATCACTGCTGCGTAGAAAACCGTATCCGTCCGGCATCATTTCCAAAACGCCTTCGGCCTGGATTACACCGTCAAATTCTATGTTGAAAGTTTCATTTCGTCGTTGCGGATACACTTTCTGTTGCTGGTCGCCATTTCCGGGGCGGTTTTGTTCAGGCGCCGATCCGTTTTCTTCATTTCCGTTTTCCTCGTTGCCATTCCGGTCATTATTATTATCTGTATCGGAGCCTTCAGATTCGTCAGACTCTTCCTGGTCGCGCTGGTTTGAATGCTCAGGCCTTGGATTCGGCTGTTGCTTGTGAAACTCCACAGGGGACTGGTTTTCATTTACCGGCTCGTCTTCCTTCTTACGAAGTTTTTTAACGATGGGTTTTTCTTCTTTCTTTTTAATGTCCTTCTTTGGCTCCAGTTTTTTCAATTTCGGCACAGGGTCACCGCTTTCTACAAACGCTTCTTCACTGGAATTTGCCGTGGTTGTTTTTACAATACGTTTTCGTTTAGGTTTATCATCATCCACGCCATCTGATTTTTCGCTGGGCGTGAGCGCTTGTTTATCTAATATTTTATAGACGAGTTCCTGTTTATCGAGTTTTTTGGAATTAGGGATTTTCAGCTGCTCAGCAATATCGAGCAGTTCGGGAACGAGCATGTCGTTTAATTGTAGTATGTCGTACATAGTAAAGCTTGTGAATTACGGCAGTTAGAACTGACCTGTAGAAAAAGAATTTGTGAATGTATTTTGATTAAGGACGAGCGGAATGACTAAAACTGACGTTTGCGGGCAAAGGATAAGAACGAATCAGCCTGATTCCGATGCAATGTTAATATAAAAACGGAAAATCTAAAAAAATATTTCAAGGATTATCTTTGCCCGTCTATTCAAATGCAAGCCTAAAATATTAGAATGTTCAACAAAAGGGTCAAAATCAAAGATGCGCTCAGGATGCCGGAGGGAAATGAGGAAATAACAGTGATGGGGTGGGTGAGAACTTTTAGAAACAACCAGTTTATAGCTTTAAATGATGGCTCCTCCAATGAAAACCTCCAGGTAGTTCTTGAATTGGGCTCATTTGACGAAAATCTGCTTAAAAAGGTAACCACCGGCGCTTCACTCCGGGCAATGGGTCGCCTGGTGACCTCACCCGGTAAGGGTCAGCTGGTAGAGCTGAAAGCATCCAAATTAGACATTCTGGGTGTAAGCGATCCCGAAAAGTTCCCCCTCCAGCCAAAAAAGCACAGTCTTGAATTTTTGCGCGAAATCGCCCATCTCAGGTTCAGGACGAATACGTTCGGATCAGTTTTTCGACTCAGACATGTACTCGCTTTCGCCGTACACCAGTTTTTTAACGACCGCGGTTTCGTATATCTGCATACCCCGATCATAACAGCTTCCGATGCGGAAGGTGCAGGTGAAATGTTCAAAGTGACCACGCTGCCCTTCGATCAGACGCCGAGGAATGAACAGGGAGAGGTGAATTTTAAAGAAGATTTTTTTGGCCGTCCTACCAACCTTACGGTAAGCGGACAACTCGAAGGCGAGCTCGCAGCGATGGGATTTGCTGAGATATACACATTCGGACCTACATTTCGTGCTGAAAATTCAAATACCACCCGGCATCTGGCTGAGTTCTGGATGATCGAACCGGAAGCCGCCTTTTACGATCTGGAAGACAATATGAATCTGGCTGAATCATTTATTCGATACCTGGTTAATCATGTTCTTCAAAATAATCAGGCCGATCTCGAATTCCTCGACCAGCGGCTGGCGGAGGAAGAAAAACAGAAACCACAGGCGGACCGTAGTGATAGTGGGTTAATTGAGAAGCTGGAGGGGATGGCGAGCCAGGACTTTGAACGGATAACCTATACCGAGGCTGTTGACATCCTGCTGCAATCTGCTCCATACAAAAAGAAAAAGTTCAAATACGATCTCTCCTGGGGTGTTGACCTCCAAAGTGAACATGAACGCTGGCTGGTGGAAAAGCATTTTAAAAAACCAGTAATTGTTTCAAATTATCCGAAAGAAATTAAGGCCTTTTACATGAGGCAGAATGACGACGGCAAAACGGTGGCTGCCATGGATATCCTGGCGCCGGGTATTGGCGAAATCGTAGGTGGTTCGCAAAGGGAAGAGCGCATCGATGTTTTGGAAAAAAGGATGCGCGAAATGCACTTACCTGTTGAGCAAATGTGGTGGTATCTGGACACCCGGCGCTTTGGAACGGTTCCCCATGCCGGTTTTGGCCTCGGTTTCGAACGTTTGGTTCAGTTTGTAACAGGAATGACCAATATCAGGGATGTCATTCCATTTCCAAGAACACCGAAAAATGCTGAATTTTAGAAAAACGGATGCCTGACCTTCGAGTCACTTATCGTCAAAAATTACCGCTCATCCTTTTTCAAAATGATCCTAAATCATTCATGGGTCTGTAAATATCTCATTTATAATAGGTTACATCCTAATCAATAACTGACATAAAAGATTATTGACCTTCTATGGTACTTTGTTTTGCATAGTACTAGATTATTCCTATATTTGTATGGCAGATGGGAATTCATCTACCTAAAACGTAAGAAAAATGAACATAGAAAATACACAGAGCCAGATGAGAAAAGGGATCCTGGAATTCTGTATACTCTCCATCATTCGCCGGGGAGAAGCATATCCCTCCGATATCGTAGAAGAAATGAAATCTGCGAACCTGAATATCCTGGAAGGAACCCTTTACCCTCTACTTACCAGATTGAAAAATGCGGAGATGCTTACCTATCGCTGGGTGGAAAGCAATTCAGGGCCTCCCCGGAAATATTTTTCCCTTACAGAAAAAGGGCTGGCCTTTTACAGGGAACTCGAAACAACCTGGAAGGAACTTGCCAACGCTGTTGACGCACTCGCCAATAAAAGTGAGAAAATATCTGAAAATCCATAATCAAACCTTAACAATCTCCAAATTAGCATACAATGAAAAAGATCATCAACATAAACTTTCACAGCCGGGTCATCCCGATTGAAGAAACAGCTTATGATATTTTACGCAAGTACGTTGAGAGTTTGAAAAATCACTTTGCGGGTGAAGAAGGCGGCGACGAAATCGTCAACGACATTGAGAACCGTTTCGCGGAACTTTTTTCAGACCGTCTAAAAAAAGGCGCAACCTGTATAACAGATGCCGACGTCGAAGAAATTATCAACAGCATGGGTCATCCTGAAGATTTTGATCAGGATGAAAAAACAACGGGCACGGGCTCTGGAACACAATCTTCTTATGCAGAAGAAACAACAACAGAAACGAGCCGCAGATTGTACCGTTCTGAAAACGACAAGATGATTGCTGGTGTATGCGGTGGTCTGGCGGCCTATCTTAAAATAGATCCTTCCGTTATGCGCATCATATATGCCGTACTGATTCTCGGAAGTTTTGGAACTGCGATCCTGCTGTATTTTATTTTATGGATCGTACTTCCGCCAAAGTCAATGATAACAAATATCAAGAAAAGACTCTACCGGGATCCGGACCACCGTGTGGTCGGTGGCGTGGCCAGCGGACTGGCTGCTTATTTCAATATTGAAGTGTGGATTCCCCGTGTCATATTTTGCCTGCCGCTGATCATAGGCGCCCTGGCCTCTATTTTCCGGCATGCCTGGTTTGACTATGACGGTCCGGTATTTTTTACCGGTGGTTTTGGTGGAACCCTGTTGGTGACCTACATCATTCTCTGGATCGTGTTACCGGAAGCCGTAACGGCATCTGAAAAACTCGAAATGCGCGGTGAAAAAATCGACCTGGCATCTATAAAAAATACCATAAAAAGCGACCTCGAAGGGTTTCGGCAAAAAGCCACGGTGGTCGGTGCCGAAATGAAACAAAAAGCGGAACAGTTCGGAAACGAAATGAAGGATAAATCAGGCAGCATGAGAAAAGAAATGTCGTCCGTAAACATTCCGCGACGTGGCATCGGTCACGCCATCGGCGTTCTGTTTAAAGCATTCTTTTTATTTATTTCTGTTATAATAACATTTGCTCTTGTCATGGCACTGATCGGACTGATATTTACAGGAGCTGGCGTGCTTCCGTTAAAGAATTACTTTATCCATGGATTCTGGCAGAATATCATGGCCTGGTGCACTCTCATACTTTTCCTGGTGTTACCGGTTATCGGTTTGTTAACCTGGCTGATCCGCCGCATCATCGGCGCCCGGAGCAACAGCAATTACCTGGGTTATATTTTCGGAAGTCTCTGGGTGATCGGGCTGATCAGTTTTATTATTCTTATGGCTTCCGTAAGCTCACATTTCAGAACACGTTCCGGCGTAAATGAAGATGTCGCCATAACAGCTCCTTCCAACGGTAAGTTGATCGTCAAAATGGATGATTCCAGACCGGTTTTTTTCGATTCTGACTGGATGGGATTTAACTGGGAACACAAGGGGCCATTCTTTGAAGTAACGGAAGACAGCGTGACGATGAATACCGTACGGGTCAATGTGATCAAAAGTAAAGACAGCAGCTGGTACCTGCATCGCGAGAAATTCAGCAGGGGACGTACTGTTGCCGAAGCACGCAGCCAGGCTTCCAGAATCGATTTCCCCATCCAGCAGAAAGACAGCCTCATCCTGCTCGCACGCGGATTTACGATTACACCGGATCAGCAGTTTCGGAATCAGCAGGTTTTATTGGTGATTGAAATGCCCGTAGGCAAGAAAATTCTCCTGAAAAGAAACCTGGATGACTATCACTGGTTCAATGTAAACAGTCATTGGCGTAATGTCGATAATATTAATATCGACATCGACTGGGATGACAGGGATGATAATAATTCTTCCTGGAATACCGAGGTGGAATATATCATGACGGAAAACGGATTGGAAAGAACCAACAAAAATACTCCGTCTGATAACGATGACAACGAAGGACAGAACAGGAATTTAAATCAGGACAGCATTCATAAGAAAAAAGATAATCCAAATGGAGAATATCGTTATCATAAATCAAAAACAGTCAAATCAACAACAGTAAAAATGCCTGATGTAAAAAATGAAAGTGAAACCGATAATACAGATCCCGGTTCCACTCTGGTTTTGTTAAGCAGACTGAGCTAAACTAAAAAGAGAAGAAAGAAAGGCCATCCCCAGGGGTGGCCTTATTATTTATTGGTTGCCTGCCTTGCAAGTTTTAATTTCGCGTCCGGTTTCTTAAACTTCGAATGGCACATGAAAAACACACCCTTTACACATAAGCACCTGGAACTGGGTGCAAAAATGGCTGAGTTTGCCGGTTATAACATGCCGATCATCTATTCAGGAATCAATGATGAACACCTGGCTGTGCGTAATAATGCGGGCATATTTGATGTCAGTCATATGGGTGAATTTATTCTGAAAGGACCCGGGTCCCTCGACCTGATACAACGGGTAACCTCAAATGATGCGTCCAAGTTAAAAGATGGTCAGGCCCAGTACAGCTGCCTTCCAAATGAATCGGGTGGTATTGTAGATGACCTGCTGGTCTATTGCATAAAAGAAAAAGAAGTGTACATGCTTGTGGTCAATGCATCCAATATCCAGAAAGACTGGAAATGGATCCACAGTTATAACACGGGTGGTGTTCATATAGAAGATATCTCTTCCAAAACATGTCTGTTAGCTGTACAGGGACCCAATGCTACCCGCCTGTTACAGCCACTAACTTCCATGGATCTTATGAACCTGAAGTACTATAGCTTTGTAAAAGGAAGTTTTGCCGGTGTAGAAAATGTGTTGATCAGCGCGACAGGATATACCGGAGCAGGAGGAGTTGAAATATATTTTGAAGATAAAAACGGCTCGCCTGATAAAATCTGGGATGCCATTTTCGAAGCCGGAAAATCAATTGGACTTAAACCCGCGGGACTCGCTGCACGTGATACCCTGAGGCTCGAAATGGGATATTGCTTATACGGGAATGATATTAACGACACAACTTCTCCCCTCGAAGCCGGACTGGGCTGGATCACAAAGTTTTCAAAATCATTTGTCGGCCGCGACATGATTGAACAGAAAAAAAATCAGGGAACTCAAAAAAAACTGGTTGGATTTGAAATGATGGAGAAAGGAATCCCCCGGCACGGATATGAAATAAAAGATTTTTCAGGCATGCAAATTGGAGAAGTTACTTCCGGAACACAGTCGCCTTCTTTAAATAAAGCGATCGGCCTGGGATATGTTCGTGATACGTATTCAAATCCCGATGCGAAATTTTTTATTAAAGTCAGGGATAAACTTTTACAGGCCCGTGTTGTCAAACTTCCGTTTGTTTCTTAACGGCACCGGGTTTTCCGGTAACGGAATATTTTATTGGATTTTATTTTTGTATAATGCCGAATGCGAAACCTTTCCTGAATACATCCCTGTCCCCGGCCTTATTGCATTTGTATGATGCAGCACAGGCGACCGTAGTGATCATAGACGTGTTGCGCGCCACATCCACGATTGCAACCGCGCTGTATAATGGCGCGCGGTATATTGTTCCGGTTGACAGTGTGGCAAAATGTATTGAGCTGGGTCGGCAGATTAATTGTATTACTGCAGGTGAACGGGATGGCAGGATCGCAGAAGGACTTAGTTACGGAAATTCGCCATTTGAATACAGCCGGGAATTTATAAGCGGGAAGATCCTGGTGCTGACTACCACCAATGGTACGCGGCTGCTGCACATGGCCCTCGAAAAGGGAGCGCGTGAGATTGTCACCGGCTCCTTTGCAAACCTGGACGCCGTAACGGAATATCTTTTTCAACAAAAAAATAATGTGATACTGGCCTGCGCCGCCTGGAAGGACCGGATCAATATCGAAGACGCATTGTTTGCCGGCGCGTTGATAGAAAGAATACGGGGACATTTCAGGATTGAATGCGATGCTTCTCATATCGCGGTCAACCTTTATAACAAAGCCGCGGGCGACCTGTACGGATTTATGAAGGAAAACAATGCTTCTCACTATAACCGGTTAATGGCCTACGGACTGGAAAAAGATATCCGTTATTGCCTGGAACCCAATCTCGCCAATGTGCTCCCGGTTTATGAAGCAGGAAAATTAAAGATTTACTGATCCATTTCCCAGACATCCATTTTTCTTTCAAAAACATCCAGCGGCATGCAACCGTCTTTTAATACTTCATCGTGGAATGCGGCGATATGGAATCTGTCTCCCAATTCATTTGTATAGCGCGTTCTGAGTTCGCGGATAAGCAAAGCGCCAGTTTTATAACTTAAAGCCTGACCGGGGATAGCGATATACCGTTCGATTTCAGCCGTGGCGCGTTGTTCACTGATGGCTTCATTATCCATCATATATTGAATGGCCTGTTCCCGCGTCATTTTTTTAAGATGCATGGCCACATCCACCACAAGCCGGATGGCCCGGTGCATCTCATTTCCCAAAGCAGCAGTGTATTGAAATGGATCCGTATAAAGGCCCAGCTCCTTACCCAGTGATTCTGAATACAATGCCCAACCCTCACCGTATGCGCCATACCAGCCAAATCGCCGGAAACTGGGCAACAGCGTATCTTCCATCTGCAGGGACATCTGGTAATGATGGCCGGGGATGGCTTCATGCAGAAAAAGTGATTCCATGCCGGACGTGGTTGAGAATTTAGTGGCGTCAATAATGGGCACATAAAATATTCCGGGTCTCGTGCCGGCGGGATCTCCCTGTGCATATTCCGCACTGGCACTGGCTGCACGGAACGCTTCGGTCTGATGGATCTCAAACTTCATTTTCGGTGTTCTGCCAAAAAGTTTTTTTAGGTTGGGGTCAATGGTCAACTGGATCTTTCTGAATGCGTTTAACACATCTTCCGGCTTTTTATACGGCATGAAGCGGGTATCCGTCTTCATGTATTCATAAAGTGCCGGCAAACTACCCTGGAAACCGGTGGAAGCTTTTGTTGATTCGATTTCAGCCATAATTCTTTTTACTTCTGAAAGACCGGTCTGGTAAATTTCTTCAGCCGGTTTATCAGTGGTCGTCCAGTAACGGATCAGGTAACGGTATAATTTAGTTCCGTTTGGAAGTTCACTGAATCCAATGCTGCTGCGACTTTTGGGCAGGTATTCGTTTTGCAGAAAATCAGCCAGTTTTTTATAAGAGGGTAGTAATATTTCGGTAATCATTTTGGACATGTCTGCCGTTATCCTTGCTTTGTCTGCTGCTCCGATAGAATCCGGTATCAGCGTCACAGGCGTGTAAAAAATGCTTTTGGTAAAATCCGGTGTAACGATGTTTTGCATTTCAGGAATCATTTTTTCGACGAGACATCGGGGAAGTATATACCCGTTTTGCAAACCCCGTCTGAAATAAACGATGGCGCTATCAGCCCAGGCCTGAAATTTGCCAGCTCTTTTTAGCCAGTTATCATAGTCTGTCACAGTCTTAAAAGGCTGGATACCGGTACCACTGCCCATCTGTCCAAATAAAAGGGGAACACCTTCAAACTGGTTAAAAGGTATATACTGGATATTTGGCATCAATGCATTGTTGATCGCCAGGTGCAGATCGATCCCTTCCAGATTCATTTTCATTTCCCGCGTAAAAATATCATAACTGATCTGGTCGTTCTGATTGAATTTATCCCGGTCAAATACAAGAACCTTATCAAGGTAACGTCCATAAAAATTACGAAGGGTATCCAGGTAACCATCCGTAAAGTCAACCGGGAGTTCTGCATTATAACGGGTATCTCCATTCTGGGTCGCTTCCAGGGGAAAATATTTCATCCTGTCGTTATAATACTCATTCAGCACCCTCCCGAAAGCTCTGTTATCGCGTACCGACCGGTCGGAATGCATCAGTTTACAGGAAGTAAAAATGATACAGGCCAGCAGGAATACGTATGAAGAAAATTTCATGCAGATAAATTTGGCAACTAAGCTAAGCAATTCATTTATCAGGGAATAGGATCAAAATAATTTTCTGGACAGAATGCATGGGAATTTATTTTTCTCATATCTTCGCCGGACTAAAGCTGCTTTCAGGCTATTTGCCCTACCTTATGCATCCCGATCTCGTATTCATCAAAACCGCATTTATTAAATAATATTAGCCCTGGCAACGGATTGGTACAACAATTGCTGTCTGCGTTATATATTTTTAATACTATACGATATAATTAGCTTTTTTATTAATTAACTCTAATTAAAATGATTCTTATGAAGCTTAGGTACATTCTGCTTTTCGCTGTTTCCTCACTGTTCCTGTTCTCTTGCGTAAGCACCAAAAAATTTAAAGAGATGCAGGCCAAAATGCAGGGCCGCTTTGATTCACTGAGCGCTGAATATGCAAAACTCCAGGGCGACCTGAAGAATTGTAATGATCAGACTGCGGATCTTACAAAACAAAAAACAGGCTTACAGGGACAGATAGACGAACTAAATAAACAGGTTGCATTCCTCAGGGAAAACAACACACAGGCTCTGAAACAACTGGAAGACATGTCGGTGATCTCCGGTTCACAGGCTGAGAGCATCAAGAAATCTTTGGATAACATCGGCGCTAAGGATGCCTACATACGCGATCTGCAGTCAGCCATGGCACATAAGGATTCCCTGAACATGGCACTCGTGATGAACCTGAAAGGCGCTGTAGGCAATGCAAATGATTCTGACATCAACATCAAGGTTGAAAAGGGAGTTGTTTTCATTGATATTTCTGACAAAATGCTTTTCAAAAGCGGAAGCTTTGACGTAACCAAGGGTGCTAAAGGCGTTCTTGCTAAAGTTGCTGCCGTTCTGAAGAACCAGCCCGATGTTGAATTCATGGTTGAAGGAAATACAGATAATGTTCCTTTGAGAGGACATCCGGGATTGGTTGACAACTGGGACCTGAGCTGCAAACGCGCAACCTCTGTTGTTCGCATTCTCGCAAAAACATATGGCATACCACCAGCAAAAATGACTGCTGCCGGTCGTGGAGAATGGGTTCCTTTGATGACAAACGATTCAAAAGAAGGTCGTTCCACCAACCGCCGCACAAGAATCGTGATCCTTCCACAACTGGATCAGTTCTTCAATCTGCTTGAACACAAAGGCTAAACATATAATTTCATAGGAAATCATTTTAGAGGTCCCTCCGTTTGGGGGGACCCTTTTTTTTGACTGCCGAAAATCTTACGATACAAAGAATGTACAGAATGTAGAGAATATATAGAATGTAGAGAATATAGTGAACGTAAAAAACGAACGGAATATGGAAATGTAGGAATGTAAATGCAATTATCTATATTCTGTACATTCTGTATACTCTGTATATTCTCTACATTTCCCGTTAGTATCCGCGAACATTCTTCCCGTCCATGTAATTGATAAAGGCGCGGTTAACAACCCGATTGCCGCCGGGGGTTGGATAATTACCCGTAAAATACCAGTCACCGGTATTCGTGGGACAGGCTTCGTGAAGGGATTCTATGGTCTGATAAATTACCTGAACGGGTGTTTGAATATCCGGAGGCGTGATCAGTTCGGCTATTTTGTCGGAGATTTCCTGGGTTGTAAATGGTTTATAAACCTGCCGAACGATATTTTCTGTATGTAATTGTCCCATGCGGTCCAGTTCTTTGCAATGGTCATACATATCTGACAGGCATTTTTCTTTTCCTCGCTCATGCATGAGCGTTATAGCGGCTTTAAACGCAATGAAATCACCGAGTTTGCTCATGTCGATTCCATAACAATCCGGATATCGGATCTGAGGGGCGGAAGAAACAATGATAATTTTTTTTGGTTCGAGCCTGGCCAGCATACGCACAATACTTTCTCTGAGCGTGGTGCCCCGTACAATCGAATCGTCGATCACCACCAGGGTATCAACATCTTTCTGTACCGTACCGTAGGTAATATCATACACGTGCTGCACCATTTCATTACGACTGGCATCGGCAGTAATGAACGTACGCATCTTAACATCTTTGATGGCAATTTTTTCAATCCGGATTTTCCGGTTGATCATTTGCGAAAGTTTTTCTTCCGTCACATCATTGCCCCACGAAAGGATCCGCTGGATCATTATTTTTTTCAGATAATCATCCAGCCCTTTCCACATCCCGTAGAATGCGACTTCCGCAGTATTGGGAATAAAGGAAAATATACTGTTCTTCAGATCGTGGTTGATGGAATTGAGGATTTGTTCACTCAGGTTGTAACCCAGTGCAATCCTTTCACGATATATTTTTTCATCACTACCCCTGGAAAAATAAATACGTTCAAAACTACAGGCACGCCGTTCCTTTGCCGGAATGATCTGCTCTACAGAAAACCGGCCGTCTGATTTTGAAATCAGCGCGGTCCCCGGCATCAGTTCCAGCACTTCGTTTTCTCCCACGTTGAAAACAGTCCGGATGGCGGAACGCTCGGACGCTGCAATAATAATTTCTTCATTGGCAAAATAGTAAGCTGGACGTATCCCATGTGCATCGCGGAAAACAAATCCGTCTCCATTGCCGACGAGCCCGCCAACCGTAAAACCGCCATCGAACAGCGGAAGCGCTCTTTTCAAAACTTTCTTAAGGTCCAGCTCCATCGGTTTCTCTTCATCAGCCTGTACGATGAAATGATGGATCACTTCCATCATGGCAGCCAGGTCGCTCTGCTTTTGAAATTCCCCGGCTTCCATATTGATCAGCGCAAAGAGTTCATCTGTATTCACCAGGTTGAAATTACCCGCCATGGCGAGATTCCGGGCCGGTATCGTATCCCTTTTTATAAATGGGTGACAGAACTCGACATTATTTTTTCCCTGTGTGCCATACCTGAGATGACCAAGCAGCAATTCACCCATCACCGAAATATGCCCTTTTAAAAGCCCCGGGTGTTTGGAAATATCGGGTTGATATTTTTCCAGGTCCTTTACCTCTTCGTGAATTTTTGAAAAGATATCCGCGATGGGTTGGTTCGAATTACTGCGCAACCGGTGAAGAAACGGATGCCCGGGTTCGATATTCAGTTTCACGGAAGCCACACCGGCACCATCCTGACCCCGGTTATGCTGTTTTTCCATGACCAGGTAGAGCTTGTTTAAGCCATACAATGCCGTACCATATTTTTGGAGATAAAAGGAGAAGGGTTTGCGAAGTCTGATGAATGCCAGTCCGCATTCATGTTTAATTTCGTCGCTCAATTTTTTCTTTTTTTAGGCGCTCCTGGAGACCGCCGCTCAGTTTTCAGTTTTTTATGTCAAAAACCGCCTGGTTCAGGACATTTGAACGAAAGTGAAGCGCAAAGGTAGTTGATTTGCGGGAAAGAAGAAACGAGAGGATGCTGTTGATGGAAACTAAATCAGAATGGTGCTGGTATTCATAAAATGGATCAGCGACGCTGCGTTTTTCAGCCTGAGCTTTTTCAGGATGTTATGGCGGTGTACTTCCACTGTTTTTATGGATATGTTCAGTTTTACGGAAATATCTTTGGAAGAACTGCCCTGCCTGATCAGATTGATCACGTCCATTTCACGTTCGGTAAGGGTGTTTATGGCCGATTGGATGGCGCTGTCGTCCGTAGTTTCGGAAATGAGGTCTTTTATTTCCTCGCAGACAAACTTATTTCCCTTGGAAACTTCCAGTATGGCCGTGACCATTTCTTCTTTGGAGGAGTTTTTAGTAACATATCCGCTGGCACCAATCTGAAGCATTTTCTTAGCATAAGCGGGCTGGGAATGCATGGTAACACCAATAACGCGGGTTTCCGGGGAGATTTCCTTGATTTGGCGGGTGGCTTCGATCCCGGAAAAAGGGACCATATTAATGTCCATAAGCACAACATTCGGGTGCTTTTGCTCTGTCATCCTTACAGCTTCCTCTGAATTCGAACAAGATCCGATTACCTTAAACCGGGAATCGCGATTCAAAATGTAAGTCCATGTCTCTCTGATCAGCTTGTGGTCATCCGCTATTAAAATACTAATCATATCCGGGGTTTTCTAGTGGCCTTTACTGGATTGGTGACCGACTGTTTGATATATACTCGTAATATACTATAACAGATTGAAAGTTGAAACAGTTGTGACCGATTTTTCTTCGCTTGGGAGTATTTAAAAAGCTATTTCGAGCTCGTAAACTGGCGGGTTTGCCATTTTGAAAGATTGCCGCAATTCTTGTAATCTCCGTCAATCATGATGTAATAAGTGGAAATCCGGGCCTGAAACCATGTTTGTAACACTTTATTCTTTTTTTGTTCCAACGCACGCTGGGAAATGCGGTTATAATCGTCCTTCAGATTTTCCCGGTGGGGGTCTGATTTGGAGATCAGGTAGATGATACGAACGCCTTTTTTGCCGCGTTCATCTGTAAAGACGGTCGGTTTTGAATATTCGCCTGCGTTCAGGTTGGCTTTTTTTAGAAGAAGCACCATTTCCTTATCCAGCTCGTCAATTTTTAAATAGTTTGAACCGTCGTGGGCCATCAGGATACCAGCCGTGAACTTCGCGTTTTCATCATCACTATACTTTGCAACCGCTTCACCGAATCCGATAGAACCGGTTGCCAGCAATAGACGTACAGAGTCCAGTTTAGCAATGGCCTGTGCGGATTCTGTTTCGGTAATCTGGGGAATGCGGAGAATATGACGGATAACAGCATCATCACCATTACGGCTGACCATCTGTATGATATGATAACCAAACTTTGTTTTTATGACCGGTGAAATCTGGCCGTCTTTTAAACGAAACGCAGCTGCAAGGAATACCGGATCCCATTGTTTTTCCTGTCTGTTAATCTGGTACATCCCTCCCTTGTCCTTACTGCCCGGGTCATCTGAATAGACTGAAGCCAGTGTTTCAAATTTCCTGCTGCCGTTTTCTACGGCCGTCTTGTATCCGTTCAGCTCATCCAAAGCGAGCAGCTCTATATCTCGGCTGGCCTTCGGATAAATGACGATCTGTCCGATCTGCAATTCAGATTCATAATACAACAGGCTGTCCTTAGGGATCTTGTCATAAAACTCCTTGACTTCTGAAGGCGTTATCTTGACACCTTCCACAATCTTATTGCGCATTCCCGTGGCCATACGCTGTTCCTTGATGGGTTGACGAAATTCATCGCGCATCTGGTAAACCGTTCTTCCTGCAACCTGCTCAAGCGCTTCCTTACTGCCGTATTGGGATATGAAATACCGGATTTTCTGATCGATCTCCGCATCAATCTCATCTTCCGTAACGGGAATGGAATCTTTTTCTGCCTGAAGGACCAGTGCTTTTTGAACCAGCATGCCATCCAGGATAACACAGCCATCCTGTTCCTGTCCACCCTGGCGTTTCATGTCTTCATTTGCAATGAAGATCTCGGATTTCAGAATGATCTTATCTCCTACGATACCAACAATTTTATCAGCAACTACTTTTTGCTGCGCCATGGCGCAAAAGCCAAACAGCAAAGTGAAAGCAGCAGATAGTATTTTTTTCATAATCGGGAATCTGAAACGTCCAAAAATACGCTCTCTAATGGTCAATTGTTAATTGTTAATTGTTAATTCTTATGTGCATTGACAATTAACAATTAACCATTGACCATTACAGCGTTCTTTTTACTTCTTCCTCTTCATACGCCTCAACGATATCGCCTACATGATAGTCCGTATAATTTTTGATGACGAGACCGCATTCCATTCCGGATGGCACTTCTTTGGCGTCGTCCTTAAACCTTTTCAGGGATGCGAGTTCTGCTGTTGCGCCTTCTCCTACCGGATAGATCACGATGCCATCACGAACCAGCCTGATTTTGGAATTCCTGTATATTTTGCCGTCGAGTACATAACAACCCGCGACGGTTGCTTTATCGAACTTAAATACATTTCTTATTTCAACATTGGCCACCACTTTTTCCTGGATCTTGGGTTCCAGCATTCCCTCCATCGCACTCTTGACCTCTTCAATGGCATTGTAGATGATAGAATATGTTTTGATCTGCACGCCTTCATTCTCAGCAAGTCTCGCAGCCTGTACGGATGCCCGAACATTAAAACCAACTACAACGGCATCTGACGCCGTAGCCAGCAGCACATCACTTTCCGTAATGGCGCCCACTGCTTTGTGCACTACGCGTACAGCGATCTCTTCAGTAGAGAGTTTTTGCAGGGAATCACTGAGGGCTTCTACGGATCCGTCCACGTCACCCTTGATGATGAGGTTTAGTTCCTTAAAGTTCCCAAGTGCAAGACGGCGTCCGATTTCGTCCAGTGTAATATGTTTTTTGGTCCGGATGCCCTGTTCACGCGCCAGCTGTCCTCTTCTGTTGGCGGTTTCCTTGGCTTCTCCTTCATCCGCAAATACTTTAAATTTTTCACCAGCCTGCGGCGCACCGTTCAGCCCCAGTAACAATACCGGCGAGGAGGGTGGTGCATCCTCAATTTTCTTATTTCTTTCATTGAACATCGCCTTGATACGGCCAAAATACTGTCCCGAAACCACAAGATCCCCGCTTTTCAGCGTACCACCCTGCACCAGTACGGTGGCCACATATCCTCTGCCCTTGTCGAGCGAGGCTTCAATGACGGTACCTGATGCTTCCCGGTTGGGATTGGATTTCAGATCGAGGATTTCAGCCTCCAGCAGGATCTTTTCAAGTAAGAGGTCTATATTCAGCCCTTTCTTCGCAGAAATTTCCTGGCTCTGGTATTTACCTCCCCAGTCTTCTACCAGCAGGTTCATACCCGCCAGCTGTTCTTTTATTTTTTCGGGATTGGCCCCTTCCTTATCAATTTTGTTGATGGCAAAAACCATCGGGAGATTGGCAGCCTGTGCATGCGATATGGCTTCCTTGGTTTGCGGCATGATGGCGTCATCCGCGGCGATAACGATGATAGCAATATCGGCTGCTTTGGCACCACGCGCACGCATAGCCGTAAATGCTTCATGACCGGGTGTATCGAGGAAGGTGATCTTTTTACCATTGGCCGTCGTCACCTGGTAAGCGCCGATATGTTGGGTGATACCACCGGCTTCTCCCGCAACCACGTTGGCTTCGCGGATAAAATCCAGCAGGGAGGTTTTACCATGATCCACATGACCCATGATGGTTACCACGGGTGATCGGGGAACCAGGTCTTCCGGTCCGTCGATAATTTCATCTTCTTCGAGTTCAAGGGCATCATCGATTCCGATGAATTCCACCGTAAATCCAAATTCACCGGCAACCAGTTCGATCACATCTGCTTCGAGACGCTGATTGATGGATACCATCATTCCCAGGCTCATACATTTGCTGATGATATCTGCATAACTCACGTCAATCAGGTTGGCCAGTTCGCTTACGCTGATGAACTCAGTAACCTGGAGTTTGGTGCTTTCCTGCTGCTCACTGCCGCTTTGTTCCGCATTTTCTTCCCGTCTTGCGCGCCGGTACTTTGCCTTAGATCCTCTTCCGCGCCCACCGGTGCCGGCCAGCTTGGCCTGCGTTTCGCGTATCTTTTCCTGTATCTCTTTTTTGTCTATTTCCTTCTGATCACGCGGACTGGCGGTGCTGCGGTTTGTGCTGCTGGCGGGTGATCGCAAATCGCGCCGCAGAATGGGTTTCGCACCGCTGCTTGGTCTCGTCGGATCCCGTTGAACCGGAACACCGTTACCGGATGGTTTGGTTACACCACCCCCTTCTCTTTTTTCGATGGGAATGCGTTTCCGCTTTCTCTTTTCGTCGGCCTGTTTTGGTTTTTCCGTTTCAACCGGCAGGTCTATTTTTCCGAGTATGCGGGGTCCTTCGATCTTATCAACCAGTATATTTTCAATGTTGGCCTCGTCTGGCTTTTCAATCTCCGCTTCTTCTGTTTCTACCGTAATTTCTTCAGGAACAACGGGGACCACTATTTTGTCTTCCGGTACAACCGGTTTTTCCTCCGACTCTTTTTTCTTAGCGGTTTTCTTTGGCCGGGTGGAAGAATCTATTGTGGACAAATCGATCTTGTCGATTATTTTCGGCCCTTCGATATCCGGTATTTCAATTTTGACGATTTCCGGCTCTTTCTTCGGCTCTTTCTTCGGTTCTTCTATTTTTACTACAGGCTTTACCTCTTCAACTACAGGTTCTTCCTTTATAATTTTTTTGGGATCCTTTCTGAATAGAACGGTCTCGTCTTCTTTCTTACGTTTCGCCTCCACGCTGCCTTTTGGAAGATCGATCTGGTTACTTTTGATCTTGGCAACCTTATCTCCCTGAAATTCCTGCTGGAGGGAGCGGTACATATCATCGGTCAGCTTTGCAGTGGGTTTCAGATCATCCTTTTGAAATCCCTTGCCGACCAGGAAATCAACCAGCGTTTCCTTGCCGATATTGAATTCCTTGGCTGCTGCCATTAAACGTGGTGTTGTCGTTTCTGCCATATTAATTGAATCCATGAACTGCCGGTCCGTCCATGGACCGTCGTCATGCTGTTATAAATAATTTATAATGAAGAACAACCTTGATCATAAAATCATGATTCAGGGTTATTCTTTTTCGAATTCTTCTTTGAGTACACGACGAACTTCTTCAATCGTTTCCTTTTCCAGATCCGTTCTGCGTTCCAGTTCTTCGACCGACAAATCCAGCACACTATGGGCCGTATCGCAACCAATCCTCTTCAGTTCATCGATAATCCATGTTTCGATTTCATCGCTGAATTCATCCAAGTCGATATCAAATTCGGTTGTTTCTCCTTCGTTATCGCGGAACACATCGATCGAATATCCCGTCAACTCCTGGGCCAATTTAATATTAACGCCCTTTCTTCCGATCGCCAGCGAAACCTGATCCGGTTTTAGGTAGACATTCACATGCATCTTTTCGCTGTCTATATCCATGCTGGTTATTTTGGAAGGCGTCAATGAACGCTGGAGCAACAGCTGGATATTATTGGTGTAATTAATAACGTCTATATTTTCGTTTTTGAGTTCCCGCACAATGCCATGGATGCGGCTTCCCTTCATACCAACACAGGCACCCACCGGGTCAATCCGGTCGTCATACGACTCCACGGCTACCTTGGCCCTTTCACCCGGTTCACGGACGATTTTTTTGATAACGATCAGCCCGTCGAATATTTCAGGCACTTCAATTTCAAGAAGTTTTGACAGGAACAGCGGACTGGTTCGGGAAAGGATAATCACGGGAGAATTATTTTTCATGTCCACTTTTTTCACAACCGCACGAATGCTTTCTCCTTTTTTAAAATAATCCTGTGGTATCTGTTCTGACTTGGGAAGAATCAGCTCATTGCCTTCTTCATCCAGCAGTAATATTTCTTTTTTCCAAACCTGGTATACTTCAGCGCTGATGATCTCACCGATGCGCTCTCCATATTTCTTTACCAGCACATTCTTCTTCAGGTCGCCGATACGGCTTGCCAGCGTTTGCTTTGCAGCAAGAATCGCACGACGGCCGAAATCCAGGATCTCGATTTCTTCATACAGGTCTTCTCCTACTTCATAATCCGGTTCCAGTTTCACGGCATCACTGTACGCGATCTGCGCCAGCGGATCTTCCACGGCCCCATTCTCCACGATCGTGCGCCTGCGCATGATTTCAAGATCACCTTTTTCGGCGTTCACAATTACGTCAAAATTCTCATCACTGCCGTATTTTTTACGCAGCAGGGTTTTGAAAACATCTTCCACCACTTTCATCATGGTGGGCCGGTCAATATTTTCGGCTTCCTTGAAGTCCTGGAAAGCTTCGATTAAATTGATACTTGCCATAACCG
>Ga0066787_10000002_pt1 | contig 40630 bp, 36 predicted proteins | sample OrgsoiDNA2013047_FD_70942 | JGI IMG/M metagenome (GOLD analysis project Ga0066787, IMG submission 70942) | Permafrost soil microbial communities from the Arctic, to analyse light accelerated degradation of dissolved organic matter (DOM) -... | ecosystem: Environmental > Terrestrial > Soil >...
CTATAGAGCAAAATGGTTTAATACGAGAAACGGCCTTTACCTGAATATTCAAACCTTTAAAACGGCGACCGGAATTTGGACCGTGCCCGATAAACCGGACAGTGAAGACTGGATACTACTCGTGAGTCAGGGGTGAAGGACAGATTTCAACCTCATTCGGAATAGTAACCGGGGTTAAAGTATTTTACACTATAAAATGGATAAGATGAAAATATGGAGACTACTACAGATACTTTGTTGTTGTCTGGGTTGTGTACAGTCGGTCTTTTCTCAGGTTCATAAGGCACCAGCCTATCCACTGATTACGCATAATCCCTATTTTAGTGTATGGTCTTTTACAGATGAATTGAATGCGGCGCCAACCAAACACTGGACGGGCGTAAATCAATCTTTGATAGGAATAGCGAAAGTGGATGGAAAGTCCTATATATTTTTAGGGAGGGATAGCGCTGCGGAAGCGGCGAACATCGGAAAAGCAATTCAAAAGGATGTGGATATGAATGCCACACAAACCCAGTATCAGTTTACCTGTGGACCGATTGATCTCACAGTGGTCTTCACGTCTCCATTGCTAATTAATAACCTGGATATTTTAAGCAGGCCAGTATCCTATATTTCTTTTAAAACAAAATCTAACGACAGGAAGGGCCACAACGTTCAGTTGTATTTTGGTATTTCATCCGACCTGTCAGTTAATTTACCTGAACAGCCTGTTATGGCGACACAGTATGCAAACGGAAATCTGTCGCTGTTGAAAGCCGGAACCGTTGAACAACCCATATTAAAGAAAAAAGGAGATAATATAAGGATCGACTGGGGATATGTTTATTTGGCAGCACCGCTAAACCAGCATGCAGCTCAGAATATTTCAAGCGCTGATGCAGCTATTAGCCATTTTATAAACGGTACTGGAGATCCGGGAGTAAAAAAAGCAACCGGGGAAAGCCTGATGCTAAATACCATTTTTTCATTGGGAACAGTCGGGATGGGGGAAGTAGAAAAATGGGTAATGATAGGCTATGATGATTTGTACGCCATACAATACTTTCAGCAAAATCTGAAGAGCTGGTGGAAGTTACAAGCCGGAGCAACGATCGAAAAACTTTTGAACCAGGCATGTCTTGAATATCCAATCATCCTTTCAAAGTGTAAGGCGTTGAATGAAATGATTTATAATGATGCAAAAAAGGCAGGAGGGGAGACTTATGCGAAGCTCTGCACTATCGCTTATCGTCAGAGCCTTGCTGCCCATTCATTGGTTAAAAGCCAACAAGGGGAACTGCTTTTCCTTTCCAAAGAAAACTTTAGCAATGGCTGCATCAATACGGTGGATGTAACCTATCCTTCAGCGCCTTTGTACCTGGCTTATAATCCGGAATTGATGAAAGGCATGCTGAACGGAATTTTTTACTTCTGTGAAAAAAGCGGTAAATATGATAAGTCCTACGCGGCTCATGACCTCGGTACGTATCCTATTGCAAATGGTCAGGTTTATGGAGAAGGAATGCCTGTAGAAGAATCTGCCAATATGATCATCCTGACTGGAGCAATTGCAAAAGCAATGGGTAACGCAGATTATGCCAAACCACATTGGCAAACACTCACCAGTTGGGTTGACTTCCTGGTAAAAGAAGGTCTCGATCCAGCCAATCAATTATGTACCGATGACTTTGCCGGACATCTTGCACGCAATGCCAATCTCGCTGTTAAGGCGATCGTAGGCATTGGTTGTTATGCCCGGCTGGCAGGCATGCTGGGTGATTCCGTTACTGCAAATAAATATCAGGCGATAGCCAAAGACATGGCGGGTAAATGGATTCAGCTGGCAGACGCAGGAAACCATTTTGCCCTAACCTATGATGATAAAAATACGTGGAGCCAGAAATATAATCTTGTCTGGGATAAGATCATGCATTTGAGTTTGTTCTCTCCGGCTGTTTATGAAAAGGAAATCACATACTATCTTACTAAACAAAATGATTTCGGCTTGCCGCTGGACAGTCGTAAAACATATACTAAATCAGACTGGATATTATGGACATCTGCGCTGGCCAGTGATCGGGCAGATTTTGAGAAACTGATTAACCCTGTTTATAAGTACTGCACGGAAACACCCACACGCGTACCGCTGAGTGACTGGCATGAGACCATGGACGGGAAACAAATAGGGTTTCAGGCCAGAAGTGTGGTAGGAGGTTATTTTATAAAAGTTCTTGAAGATAAATGGAAGGAATAAATAATAAATTGCCATAACGCAAAACAACATCCTGTGAATCAAACAACTTCCCGGTATCTGAGGCTGATCCATACATGATCGTTGAATCCGGACTATGCGGCTGGGCTCCGTTAACTTAAAACCCCGCTCGCAACCAGCCATAATTCGTCGGCTCATCAAAACTGCGCTTTATCTCCGAATTTTAGTAGGTGAAGAGAAGGGATAAAAGCGGAGCCTAGCAGGGACATTTTACCGTCCAGGGCGATCAAAATAATTTTTTATAGCCCCTCGCATACTTTACTATTATTTTTTTCGTTGCTTTTTCATTGTATGATCAGAAAAGCAGATAATGTAATTACGGGCAGCGACGGGAAAGGACTCTACTATTATTATTCACGGGTTTCCGGGAAGAATATCGTCCGCGCTTGTACGTCGCTGACCGGCGAACGCGTGAAGAAAGACGCTGCATTCAAAGGCTTCCGCGAAAGCGGAAACCGCATGAAAGAGGCTTCGCCCATCACTGCTGCGTTATATAAAATGGTTCCGGCAGAAATAAAACAGTATGCCCTCTACCGCCTGTTAACCGGTGAAGCATTAAAGATGCTAAAGGCAGGTTTGGATGCAGCAACAATCTCCAAAACCCTGAAACAGATCCATATAGATCCATTATTGGAGACTCCGATAAAAGAACGCACGCACCAGGAAAGAGTAAGACCTGGAAATCGCGACAATAAACCGGACGACCTTGCAGATATCTCCAGATATTTACCGATCGATTCTTCCCGGAAAAGCAGGATAAGACGCTGGCGTCGTCAGTGTACGGAGCAGTTAGTCAATAATATGCCTGTCTCCGGTGGAAGCCTTCAAAACGCTGAACAAACAGTGTCAACGCCGGATCATCGAATTTCCATCATAGGCAATACACGTAGCGGGTCCCGCCAACAAACCCCTATCCCCAAAACAAAGTATCCGGAACTGATCTACCGGTGTCGTCTCCAGGAATGCAAAAAACTAAAATTGTGGATTCGTTCCTCCGCTTTCCCCGGGACAGCAAACTGACATGTTTCCTGGATCATAATGGCCTCAATTTTTATTTACTTTGTATATGGAAAAATCGTTGACCGTTTCAACAGAAAACAAATACCTCACATTGATCAACGTTTTCACTGTTGACCCGGTCAACCAGCAAAAATTGGTTGACCTGCTATCCATAGCTACAGAATCGACCGTAAGTCTTTTAAAAGGATTTATTTCCTCTGCATTACACCGCAGCCTTGACGGCAAAAAAGTAACGATGTATGCCCAATGGGAAAGTTTGGAAGACTACCAGGCAATGCGCAACAATTCAACGGCTTCGCCTTACCTCGAGCAAGCCCTGGAAATAGCAAGTTTCGATTCGGGTATGTATGCAGTAGTGAAGGTGTTTTAATTTGCATCTGGTTTATTGAATTCATAATAATTGCTGCTATCCCGCCTGGCACATCCTTTGATTAACAACAGGAAAGACCCTCATGGATTTCCTCAAACAGCCCATCGATCAGTTACGCGAAGACCTGGATATATTAAACCGGGACTGGATGGACATCGAGGGCAGCAATCTAAGCGCAAATCAGTGCTATCATCTGGAGACCAACCCGCCACATTTTCTTTTTAATCTGAACTGCCCGGAGACGCTGCAACAAAAACTGAAAAGCATTCTGGATAAATACTTCCCCAAAAATGAAAACGGCATATCTGAATAAGGAAGGGATAAAAAAACCCTTGACGGAATGGCTTAAAGAATCCAGAGACCTGGAAAAAGAAGATAAAGAACAGGCAATCTCGGAGTATAAAAAAATCGCGGCGGCCTACCCGACCAGTGAACATCCCTATGATCGCCTGATGATCCTGCATCGTCAGCAAAAGGATTATGAAGAAGAATTGAAATGGATTGAAAAAGCCATCACGGTTTTTACTAAAACCTTTAATAACGCTGCCAAAAAGCCCAACGCGAAAATAACAGCAATCAGTAAATCGCTCACTAGATCTCTCGGACTGACAGACAAAAAAGGTAAATCTTTATACCAGCCTCAACCGATCGCGCGTTGGGGAAAAAGAAAAGAACTCCTCACTAAAAAAAACAAATGATTTACCGGCTGTTTTTCTTCTGATTTGAGGGAGCAGTTGGATAAATCGGGTAACTGCTTCTTTCGATCCCGATGCTTCCCGAAATAGAAAATGTCTTGTCATCATTAATATACATCAAACCCATCTGGACTCCTGCATTCATACCAAATGCGCGGCCGTTAAACGGCTGGCCGGGATAACCATTTGTAAAACCGGGATCAAGGAATGAACGGTTGAAATTTAAATAAGCCGGTGCCGCCGAAACAGCGGCAAATGCGTACAGGTTATTGTTAAGCCTTCGGTTCAGTTGCAAAGTAACCGGTACGGAAAAAAAGCTGCTATACCCTCCATTGAAAAAACCAACACCGGTAGACATCCCGGCATAACTGCTGAGCGACCAGTTCTCATTCATACGGCTGCTGTCATACGCGGGACTAAAATATCCGAAAGGCACCCAGGGTGAAAAGCTCAATCCACCAGCCGGCAAAGGCGTTTGGGCTTTTAGTGAAATGATAATTATCGAGAGGAAAATTATTAGTGTTATTCGCATCATGTTCAGTTCTCCCTTATAAAATTACATATTCCAAATCTATCACTACGTAAATCTGTCTGGATTAACATCCTCGTATTTATAAAAATCTTTCTTTAAGATCACCAGTCGGGATCATACAGGATTCCCGCCTCCCAAATATGCGGTATCTCGATTTGGCGACCCTGTCATAAACAAAATCCCGCACAGGTTTTGGTACAATCATAAATCCATAGAACAATTTCCATAGTCCGCCCAGTCCTCTCAACACCCGCAGCGCTGCGGTGGACCTGACAAAGAATCTGTCTCCTTCAATAAGGACAAACGAATCGAACCCCGTGAGCACGTTGAAATCCTTTAGCAATGCCTGCCCGGGATCGGATTGCAGGGACGCGAATTTAAATTTCCCCTTCGGATCTCTTTTGATAATGAATTGAACGGCCCGGTTGCATAAATTGCAAACACCGTCAAAAAGTACTATAGGCGTGTTGCTATTCTCCATGTTCTCCAATAAGTGGCAAATATCTGTATTACATGATTTTACCTTGAATAAAAAACCAGAACAATCGATTATAGCAGTCATAATCCTTAATAAGATCCTAATTATCCATTAATTATCAACGATCGCGTTACCGGTACGCATTTTGTCAGGGAGAACCTGATTTACTAATGGAAAACACTTACCTATCCTGTTTTCGCATCAGTTGAGGCCAATGACAATGAAACACCTGGTCCGCGTGGAACACATCTTCCGCGCGGAACGCTTCTTTTTCCGGCGGTTATGTCCATTACTCTTCGTGACCCTGGTCAGCCTGTCTTCCCATGCGCAGACCCTGTCCGGTAACCTCGTCGTTCCGATCGTTTTCCACATCGTCAGCCAAAATCCCGCGGCCATCACAGACCAGCAGATCGCCGATGCCGTAACCGATCTTAACAATGCTTTTGCTCATAATGGGCCTTATGCGGGTCCGGATGGCGTAAATACCGGAATTCGTTTCTGTCTGGCGAAAACAGGCCCTGATGGCGGTAATACGACCGGGATCACCAGGACCCAGTCGGTTCTGGCAAATTTCGACAGAGATTTGGAAAATGGCAGGCTCAAAAACCTGGTATCCTGGGACGCCCGCGCGTATTGCAATATCTGGCTGGTCGATGGTGTCAAAGATGAATATTTGGCACAGTTTGCCTGTGGAAACTGGTCGCGGCGGCACGACATCGGCTATGGGAGTTTTGATTCTCCGGGCGACAGCCTCGACGGCATCGTTACAAAGGAAACCGGTTCTTCCCTGGCTTCTCTGATGGGTACTTACCTGGGTCTTAAGTACACGTTTGTCCTGGGAAACTGCGCCAATAGCAATTGTAATTCCGATGGCGACGGTGTTTGCGATACGCCGCCCGCCTCTGTTCCTGGTTCTTCCTGTAATGCCTGGCAAAATTCCTGCATCACTGATACCGTCAGCGGATTCACAACGGATATGCATGATCTGACGTCTAATTTCATGAGTCTGAGCGGACCCTGTACAAGTTCGTTCACCGCTGGTCAGGCAGCAAAAATGCGTGGCAATCTGAACACGATGAGAAATGGTCTCCTGCTAAATAATAAATGCGATGCGCCCTGTGGCGAAAATATCGTGGCAGGTTTTACACGCGATAACTGGATGCCAAAAACGGGCGACCAGGTTCAGTTTACCAGCACATCCACCGGCGGAACAAACTACCAATGGACCGTAAACGACGTCGTGGTCGGTGGCAACAGCCCTACATATTCTCTGAACTGCAACACTCCGGGGAAAATAAAGGTGTCCTTAAAAGTGTATAATTCAAATGCGTCCTGTTTTGCCAGTTATTCTGATTTTGTCATCGTGAATTGCGGCGTGATGGCAAGGTTTTATCCTAACGTCCGCCAGATTGCTTCGAAAGAGAATATCATGACGGACAGCATCTTATTTACCAACCGTTCTGTGAACGCTAGTTCCTCTCAATGGTGGATGAGCAATAATCAGGGAATGGACCCCCAGGTGGTCAGCACTTCTTTTAGTTTAAATTATACATTTAAAACACCCGGATACTATTCCGTCTGGCTGGTCGCGGCAAATGGTTCATGTACCGATACGAGTGAAAAATTTAATTTCCCGGTGTACGATCCGACGGTGGATGGAACTGTTTCCTTTAATAGTGTTGAATGCTATCAGCAGACAAAAGTGAAAGTATCCATCAGCGTATGCAATAACGGCTATACGTTCGCACCCGCCGGCACTCCGGTTAGTTTTTATGATTCAGATCCGCGCAACGGGAAAGCCAATCGACTATCTCCGGTTTATTTGATACCCGATTCCGTTGCAGGTAAATGCTGTGCGACATTTACAACAATCATTGATGTCGGCAGGTCCGGCCTTAATCAGATATACGCTGTGTTTAACGACAATGGCAGCGTCCCCTTTAGCCTGCCAAATACGAAACTGCCGGAATGGAGCTTCAGTAACAATGTAAATTCGGTGAGCGATTTTCGGTTTCACGTAACCGTGAGTCCGGACAGCGCCACCCTGCAGCCCGGAGATACTGTACAACTGATCGCTACAGCCGGTCCCGGCACTATCTCGTCCTATTCCTGGAGCGATGCTGGGGATTTAAGTTGTACTGGTTGTGACACTACGGTATTTACTGCTGCGCATAAAGTGTACAGCACGACAAAGAAAATGATTGCAACCACATCCAATGGATGCGTTGACAGCGCGGTGACCATTTTACAAATACCATCCGTTGATGACTACCAGGTTACCGTGGACAGCATAGAGTGCGCTGGCAGCGACAGTCTGCATGCCACATTTACGATCTGCAATCATTTCAGCAAGGGTAGCATTCCGATGGGATTGACGGTATCTTTTTATGACACAGACCCGGATGGACCTGATGCACACCTTCTCGGTCCGGTATTTTCGACTCCTCTTGCAAGCCCGGTCAAATGTTCTTCGTTTGAATGGTTCTTTAAACGATCTGCTACCGGTAAAGTATTCGCAGTGGTTAACAATGATGGCAGGAACAATGCAGCGCTTCCGGGACTTGTATTTGATGAAAACAGGTATGACAATAATACGGATACCATGTCGGTCATTCCTTTCACGGTTACCGTGAGTCCCTCTGATACCATCATATCCCGACTCACTAGTGTTCGGTTGAATGCTCAAATCAGTGGAGGGCAGGCGAGTACGTTTCAATGGGAGCCTGTCGAAAATTTGTCTTGTTCGGACTGTGCCAGCCCGGTCGCCACGCCGGCTGCCAATGTGGACTACCGGTTAACCGTTCAGAATAAATATGCATGTATGACGACCGGCACGGTAGTCATAAAAACATTTTCGGGGGGCAGGGTTAATATCCCCAATGGTTTTACACCCAACAACGATGGTCACGATGATGTATTTTATGTACTTGGCAGCGCCGAAGTCAAATTGCTGAAAGATTTTTCAGTTTTCAATCGGTGGGGCCAGAAGGTCTTCCAGGTTACCAATGCAGAAGCCAACGATCCCAGGTTTGGCTGGAATGGGTATTTGAATGGCAAACCTGCCGAAACGGGAACCTATGTTTATTTTGTGACCATAGCTTTTTCTGATGGTTCAACACAGCTTTTTAAAGGGACCGTCACGCTGATACGGTGATGGTAAAAAGTATTTTTAATTCAGCACACTATATTTCAGATTGGATATTTTACCGGCCGTTATGGTAACAATCGTGGCAGGCAGGCTATTGCTATCAGTTAGTGTTGTTTGAAATGAGCCCGAAATCAGAGTATGGGCGCTGTCGCAGGATGAGAGAACAAATGTTCCGTTCTCGTCATATACATCCGTGAACCAGTTCCCGTTACCAAGAGAAGTCATATAAGTTGTATATCCCTGTGTAGTTGCACTTTCATCCACATCTGGTGTATTCGGATCATCTACCGGGAAAGGGTTGAGTACATATGATTTAACCGTCATACCTGATCCAAGATAGGATTCAAGACCCAGTGTTATAATCAGCATTTTGCTGCTATCCAGCGACTCGCCGGTAATGTCCATTCTTTTTTCGTTGTCATTCTGGGAACGGATCAGTGTTGCGGCTTTGACATTAAAAACAGTGGCCTGGCCGTTGACCGTGGCGGTAAATGTGTTACCGGAATTTGTGTTAGCATCATTGCTTTTCTTACAGGCTGTAACACAAACGATCCCTGCGATAACGACGGTGAATAATTTTTTCATGAGTTTGTTTTAAGGTTAGATCAATCCTTTAAATACAACGTTTTTTATATAAGTATGTTGTTTTTTAAGCAGGAGATCTTTTATACCTTTCACGTAATTACGCGGCTAACGCTCGTCGCCAGATATCTTTACAATAAATTCTATCTATATGCCACAGAATACACCGCTCAAATTGGAAGAATTAAAACGAAGGAGAGAGGCCTACATGAAAACTTTGAAAAGCGACGCAAAAAGCGGCACTAAACTGGACATGCTTGCCCTTTGGATCACAAACAAAGTCGGGAGTATGGGGTTTTTCGTTTTGATTTTTGCATGGACGGCCATCTGGCTGGGTTGGAATATTCTCGCTCCCCAAAATGTCCGTTTTGATCCTTATCCCGCATTTGTACTATGGTTGTTTATATCAAATATGATCCAGTTGTTTTTGTTGCCCCTGATAATGATCGGGCAAAACCTGCAGTCCCAGCATGCAGAAGTGCGGTCGGAGACAGATCTGAAAATAAACGAACTGGCAGATATCGAGAATGAAACAATTTTGATCCATCTTGAGAATCAAAATGAAATGATTTTGGAAATATTGAAGAATATTGAAAATGCAAATAAACCAGCTGCCGGCAGGTAAAGCACTTTACAGACCGTGGATATAGGGTGCGCTGTCTTTAAAGTTTTCAAATTTCATTTCAACAAAATAATTCTTCACACCGCCGATTTTAGCTGCCTTGAAAAACTCCGGCCAGTCGATGATGCCCTGGCCGACGGGAACTTCTTTTTTATCGGTGGTCCAGTCAGAGAGATGGGAAGAAATAAACCTGCCTGGGTATTTTGTAAAATAGGTTGAAGCTTTGTAACCAAGATTTATTACTTCTGTCTGGAATTGCATCTTAACGAGATCTGCGTCAAACCTTTTCATGAGAGCGTCATATATGAGCTCACCATCGAGCATCGCAAATTCAAATTCGTGATTATGAAAGCCGGTGACCATGCCGGCTTTTTTTATTTTTTCGGCGATTTTATTCAACTTATCTGCTGAATCCAGATAATCTTTTAATTTGGATTCCTTTGGCAACCAGAAAGTAGAGCATATCATTTGTTCCAGCCCCATTTGGTGTGCAAATTCAATTCTTTCATCGAGGTTGTTGGTCAGTTCTCCAAATCCAAAATGACAACTCGGGCAACTCAATCCCGCATCGGTGATGGTTTTCCTGATATCCGCAGTCTTCATGTTTACAAGAAATCCGAAACCAATATCTGCATAACCCTTCGGCGAGCATAACTCAACAAGCCTGTAACCCATGCCGGCCATGGTTTTTAATGTGCCCGGAAAATCCTTTGCAAGGATATCCCTGATCGGAAACGTCTGAAAGCCTATCGGAATATCGATAAAGTTTTTTGCTGTTTCAACCCGGAGCCAGGAAGGAATCTGGGTCATGGCAAATGCACCGCCCAATCCCATGGTCGTCCTGTTTAAAAACGACCGTCTGCCTATTTTCTTCATAAAAAAATATTAATGAGTACAAAATGTTTTTATATAGAATCCGGGTTCCAACCTGTACGGTACTCACGGAACAGATATTTATTTGCTTCCGGCACATTGGTGATTTTCAGATTGACCGCGTCGTACGACAATAATTTACCGGCTCTCAGTGAAACAGCGTATAAATTCACGGCTTCCGTGATGTGTTCCGCTTCTGTAAAATTTCCCGGGTATTGCTTACCCGATTTGCAGGCGTCGACAAACAATTGAAGGTTTGCAGCCACTCGTTCAGCCTGATCGCCACGTTTGGTTTCTGCCGGCGGCTGAACCGTTGCGTTCTTTCCGGAAATAATCTGTGGATTCTGAACATTAAATCCCGCCAGAATTTTTCCCTCTGTGCCCGTGAACATCATGCCTTCTGCCGGTAATTCTTTATTCGCCGCGATCAGTTCGACCGGGACCGAAGGCCGCATGCCGCCATCATACCAGCAAAGATCGATCGCGGGTCTCGATCCATTTGCCGGATATTTAAACCGGACGGTACTCGCCATCGGAAAGGAGAAATCATTTTTTATCTGGAATGGAACGGGGTCATGCATACCGCAAACATGACTCAGATTTGGTTCGATGATCGTGGGTGCCTGCAATTGCAGCGCATTGAAAACTGTCCAGAGACTATAGTGTCCCATATCGGCCATCGAACCACCTCCGAAATCATACCATCCCCGAAATACCATATTTGTATAGTTCGGGCTATAGGGCCGGTCTGCTTCCGGTCCCAGCCATAAATCCCAGTTAAAACCGTCAGGCACAGGTGGTGTGTCCGTCGGCAGCGTGGCATATTGGGGCCATACGGGCCGGTTTGTCCAGTTGTGAACTTCGGTCAGCGTTCCAATGGATCCATTATTAATCCAGGACATCACGGCATCCATGGAGCCATTGGCGTCCCAGGGCATGAAATGTGTGATCACTTTGCTCTGCCTTGCCATTTCAATTACTTTCTTTCCTTCCAGCAACCGGTTAGAAAGCGGTTTGTGTATAATTACATGTTTGCCTTTTTTCATCGCCGCAACAGATATTACACCATGCAGATGATCGGGCGTCATGATCTTCACGGCATCGAGGCTTTTTTCTTTTTCCAGGAGTTCGCGAAAATCGGCATACGCATTGCATCCATTGTATTTTAATTCGGGATGGACATTGGAATAAAAACCATCCACGATTGACTTTCCATTTTCTCTGCCGCCAGGAATAGTGTTGTCACCACCAGAACTCCAGTATGGATCTTTGATGGTTTTTCTTATTTCATTTCTGAGCCATTCTTTTCCCCAGTCTTTATAACCAACTGCTTCCTTGTTCGGATCGCAAACCGCAATTACCCGGATATGCTCATTCGCCAGCAGCGGCAGGAGTTCTCTGATCCCCTGTGTGCCAATGCCGATATAGGCAAGCGTAATTTTATCGCTGGGGGCAACAAAATTTCTGCCACCCATCACATGTCTCGGAAGAATGGTAAATGCCAGTGCTGAAGTGGCGGCCACTTCAACAAACTTCCGGCGGTTGATCCCGGTATTTTTAGAAGTGCCGGTTTCTGTCTCATGTATGGTATCGTCGGACCGAACGGCCCTTGTAGGGATGAATTTTTTCATATAGCGTGTTTGTCGTTTATGGGAAGACATTAAATTTACTTTATTTTCCGAACCGGCTGCACGATAATTGAATAAGTTATTGACAGATGCAACCCGATAAGGTGTCGGATTGTCATTCTATTAAACAGATATGAGTACCTGCCGGTGTTTGTTGCTTATGGTTATTTTGGCCCTTGGGGCCTGCCAGAAGAAGAAAGAGCCGCCGAACTCCTGCAGCCTCGAATTCTGTCCAAATATGAGCCTGTGGGTCAGGGTCCGGATCGTTGACAAAACAACGGGTCAGGATTATTTTCTGTCAACTCCACCGAAATATCCCCTTACGGCCCTCAGTATCCGGGCAGGCAACGATAAGTCGTATTTCTATGTGGATTCCATGAACCACTGTATAAATGTTTCAAATCCCGGATCGGGTCAGCATACCCTGACATTTTTCATTCAGGATCTTCAGCCCGACAGTATAAGCTTTGTCTCAAAATTAAATTCGCCCAGCTGTTGTGTGATCGATGCGACATTTCAAAATCTCAGCATCGATGATATGCCTGCCGGGGCCGCCGTTTCTGATACAACCATCCTGATCATAAGAAAATGAAATGGGTTATTCCATAAGGTGTGTAAAACAAAAAAGCCCCTCAGGGGCTTTTTTGTTTTCAAGAGGACTGGGTTTACTACTGTTTTTTAGATATCCGAATATGCCATCTGTTTCCTTTTCAGGACCTGCAGTAAAATACAATCTGGACGGATCAACATGATTTTTTTGATTTGTTTTTTAGCAGCCAATGGAGAGTGCAGGGACACCGATGATCAGCAGAGCATTTTTCCCGGGTGCCAAGCGAACTTGAGTTCGTTTTTTGAAGTTCATACTAAATACTTTTTTTGAGAAGTGAGCCTCAAACCTACATTCAGTAGTGGTATTTTGAAATCTACATCTTCCAAACGAAGGATACTTTCTTGCGAACGACTGTTCCTGGCTTATGAACGCGGAAACTTATATATAAAAAAGGGCCGACTCAACAGAGCCGGCCTTTTTTGCAAAGCGGTCAGGTAAAAAAAACGATCCGTTCAGGCGTGCATGGCGGACTGTTCAACGTTTGCGGCCGCTATTTCTTTGGCAGCGCTTAAAATGAATTCAGCGATTTCTTCAGGATGAGAAACCATGGAAGCATGGCTTGCTGGCAATGAAATTGTATTTGCATTGCAACGCTGGGCCATAAACTGTTCAGCTTGAGGTGGAATCATCCGGTCGTTCAGGGAGACCTGGTACCAGGTGGGCAGATTTTTCCAACCAGCATCTGTTGCTTTTTCTTCAAAAGCTGCCATTGAAAGCGGTTTTTGTGTGGATGCCATAATCATGGCTTCCTTCTTATCCACGTCCTGGCAAAAATTATCTGGGAACATATCCCGGTCTATCCAGAGAAATCCGTACTTGTCGGGCCGAAACGCAGCCGCGCCGGGAGGTGCAACGGGCGAACCTGCCGCCAGTATTCCCAGGCTTTCTCCCTTATCCAGGGCAAAACCGGCAATATAGACAAGTCCTTTGGCATTCGGGCATAGATGCGCGGCTTCAGTGATTACAGCGCCGCCATAAGAATGCGCGACGAGAAGTACCGGACCCTCAAGTGCTTCAGCAGCACGTCGCACATTTTCCGCATCGTCTGCCAGCGATACGAGTTTTTGCTGTGATGCCACTACATTGTATCCGGCTTCCTGTAAAATGGGAATTACTTTACTCCAGCTGGATCCGTCGGCCCATGCACCATGCACGAGTAGAATGTTCAGTTTTTTTGACATATGACAATATTTTTAAGTGATATAAATAAATCCATTTAATGGGTAAGTATGCTCCGGGTTGTTGCCCGTTGTTGGTTTATTTTTCTTAGTGAAAGGTAGGTATTTACAAAAGGCGTCGTGTTAACTTTGTGACAACTATGGCTGTGAGAAAGATATATTTTCTGTTGATATGTATAAGCTTTTGTCTGGGTGCGTTTGCTCAGCGGAATTTCAATGACAGCCTCGCGTACAGCAGGAATCGTACTACGGAAAAAGCCATGATCACGCTTGGAAGCTGGGCGGCCGCCAATATTATTTCAGGTTTTATTGTTGCGGGCCAGACGCAGGGGGAGGCGAAATATGCCTGGCAAATGAATGCCTATTGGAACCTTATCAATGAAGGACTTGCCATCATGGGATACATCAATGCGCGGAAAGCAATGGCCAAAAAATATGGCTTCGCAGACAATGAAGCTGAACAGGCTTCGATCGAAAAGCTATATGCATTAAATCTCGGCCTCGACCTGGCTTATATTGCAGGTGGGTTCTTTCTGCGGGAAAAAGGAATGAATACGGAGAACATGAAATCGAGGGATCAGTTAAGGGGATACGGTACCAGCATAGTGATACAGGGCGGTTTTCTTCTGCTGATGGATGGGGTTATGATAACACTTCATCATAGAAATTCTGTACGTCTTAATAAGAAACTGAAGATCCTGGAACTGGGTGCAGGACCCAATGGACTGGGACTGAGCTATAAGTTTTAGGCGGAGCTGCAACCGGACGCAGCTAATGCTCGTTTCATATATAATCACTAAATCAAATGGTTATGAGAAAATCACTTTTCATTTTCATGGTTGTTCTTGCCGCCTGCAGCAGTGCAAAACTTCTTACACCCGGGCAATCAGACGTGGACAGGGTCACGGGTAAATATCCGGGCTATAACCTGGCTGAACTTAACCAGGGCAAAGTGTTGTTTGAACAGACATGCAGCCGTTGCCACCACTTAAAAGATCCCGCATCCAGGGATGAAGAAAAATGGAAAGAAATAGTACCGGTCATGATCGGAAAGCTGAACAAAAAAGAAGGCAAAGAAGTCATTGACGGCAAACAACAGGAATCTATTTTGAGATATCTCGTCACCATGAGTTCTGCGCCAAAACCAGGAAAGTAAAATAGCCACTTAATTATTGTGGCACGGAATGAAGCGCAATACGATTCCCCTCGCTATCAATAAACACCGCCATATAACCATGCTCCGGTGATATTTGTGTTTTAGGAACTACAATTTTTCCACCGACCTTTTCAATCCTGTCCAGCACGATCTGCACATCAGGATTCGCATTCAGATAAACCAGCGGGCCTTTGTCTTCCGATGGTGTATAAAAACCGCTGCTAAAATTTAGAGAACCGCCTATACCGTTGATCATATCGATTAGGGGAAACATACGCATCTGAAGTTGCGGCATCTCCATGGGGATCATGCTAATGTCAAAAATGGCTTCATAAAATTTCTGCGCACGGTCAATATCAGTAACCGGAATTTCAAACCAGCTGATGGCGTTTTTAAAAGTCATACACTCTGAATTTGTATTTTTTACAATGAGGAATTCTCAAAACAAGATAATGACTATTTGAATAAAAACGGAGGTTAACGTCCGGTCTTCCGACATTCGACGATTTTATATACATGTCCATCGGTAACCCCGCCAGCTATCGATTTTGCGCTTCATCTTCACAGTACAAATAAAAACTACAGCTATGAAAATGATTTTCAAATCCCTCCCGGTTATTTTAGCCATCGCTATGGGCAGTGGGTCATGCAAAAAAAGCAATAATAGCAATACCGGTTCCAATTCTCCGATAGTCGGATTCTGGACCTATAAAGAAGATGTTGCCGTGGATTACTGGAACCAGAATATACTATTCAAAAGTGATGGTACGTTCTTGGCGTATACCGCATTATCACTGGCTGACACGTCTGCAGGACCGGCACTAGCCGATACCGCCAACCAGGTCCTTACTTTTGGAACCTATACTGTCAGCGGGAAACATGTCGTATTAACTTTTCAGGAATTCGCCGCTATCGGATTCAAAATTGAAGCTGATCTTCAGGGTAACAATAATAACCTTATGATCGGAAATGTCGAAATGACTGATACCACAACAGCAGAGCCACTCGTTTATCTCACCAAACCATAGAGAATCCCCTGATCCCTGATTCTACAAAGGAGGTAAAACAATTTTACCTCCTTTGTTTTTATATGAACGGGATCGGGATTAATTTAAACTATAGACTACTTCAATGAGACTATAACTGTTTCCAACATTTACCTGGATATAAATATTGAGGTAGGTAGCAATAAAGTAAGACGAATAATTGGGGATGGTCAATTTGATGCTATTGAGATTCCAAGAGTTGATAGATGGCGCCGGCGACAGGGCCACCTGGTTTGAACCTGCGTAAAAGAATGCATTCACGCTGCTGGGCGCCGATTGGTTGCCAAAAAATTCTCCTTTCAGATCCAGGATGGTTCCGTTCGTTACCGTATCGGGTACGGCATTTATAATTTGTGGTGGGAAGAGGAAACTGTAAGCATTGCTGCTGATGGAATTGACGGATACGGTTATCAGATCAGGATTGCCCAGATCAAATGGCAGGTTTTGGGTCGAAATCGAAAGGACACCCGAATTATTTCCCTGGCTTTGATAGGTAAACCCGGGGACTACTTCGCCACCAATGGTGACGATCGAATTGGCCGGATCAAAATAATTTCCGGTAATGGCAAGGAAGTTGCCACGGGTAACATTTGATATGAAGGGAGGATTGTATGGTATGTTCAGATACGTAAAAACCGGCCCTTGGACGGAATCCCCATGATAGACTACAGAAACATTACCGGTTGACCCATTTTGCGGTGCATATGCCAGCAATATGCCGATAACATAGTTGCTGTCAACGGCTGCTGCTGCAGAATTAAAATTGACTTTATTCCCATCGGGTACGGGAGCAAAACCTTTGCCGTAAATTCTTACAGGTGTACCGGGGCCGCCCTGCATCGGGACGATACTATCAATTGTCAGTTTTACATTATTATAACTACTGTCAAATTGTTTGGCGCAACCGGGAAAAAAGAAAACACAGGATGCAATCAGAAAAAATTGTCCGCTCGAAATGAATAACGTTTTCATATAATTATGATTAATACGGTTATTTTCTGATGGATTTTTCCATGCTTGGTACGCTTTCGCCAACCGGGGTCGTTGCAGTAACATAATATATATATACATTACCCAGAGTTACCTGCTTGTCAGTGAATTGAGTGGCTGCGTGCTGCACGACGGCTATTTTGGATGAAGTTTTCGAAGACATCGTACGACGATAAACGGAATACGACTGCACCGGGATCGCATCTGCCATTTCCCATTCCAGTGCAACTCCGTCTTTTACGGAACGGATATATAACTGTGCGGGTCCTTTAATGGATTGTGCCTGTTGACTGGTTGAAGATGCTGTAGCGGACAAACCACTTTCGGCGCCGAATTGATCTACTGCTGAAACCAGGTATTCATATTTATTGTTAACGGATGAAACAGAATCTTCATAATAAGGAACTTTTATCATCGCAGGAACTACCAGTTCCAGACCCAGCCGGGTTGCTTCCACGGATGCAGGTTTGTTTACTGAATACGTGAGCGGCTTGCCATCTGTTTTATGTTTATAAAGAATATAACCCATGATCGCGGGATCATTTCTTTTTACATCTTCCCATTGAACAACCAGCCGGTTGTCCTGCCGGATCGTACGAATACCGCCGGGTGTACGCGGTCTTTCCGTGCCCTTCAGATGGGCAGCGATTTTCTCGGAGAATGCACTTTCCTTTGCAGCATTACTCACCGCTTTAACGGCATAAACATAGTTGAGTTGGCGACTCAGGTTTGAGGTTGTATCCGTAAAGACCGTGTCCCGGAGAGAAGGGGATATAACTTCCATTTTTGATTCCAGCGAAGTGCCCCGGTAAACATAGTAAGCATACAAATCGGGATCGTTTACATTTTGCCAGCTTATCCGGACGCCCTTGCTGCCGGCACTGACGGTGACTCCATATGGAGCGTCCGGAATATGGGTTGTTTTCTGTTTGTCTGCACTTACTGATGTATAAAACGGGGCTCTTTTCTGATCGGGCCCGGCATATAAAACACGAAGCCTGTAATAATAGGCAACATGTGGCAATAAACGGAGATCCCTGTATGTGGTTGCAGATGCATTTACAGAATCCATGATCACGTAGTCACCTCTTGAATCGCGTGAGCGTTGTATTTCAATACCGGTAATGAGTGGATTCGCGGGTAGTTGTTTCCAGGATAGTAGAATCCCGTTTAATGTATCGGTTGCCTTCAGCTGGGAGATCATCGGAAGCTTGTTGAAATTCGCTGCAACGAGGTTCACAGTATCGGAATTAAACAACCCTTCGTTTTCTAGCAGATCGGCCGGCCGGATAAAATACCGGTAGGCGCTGTTTCCATTTACTTTTTCGTTAAAAAGATAATAAGCGCTGTCGTTTTTACGATTCACGAGTATGCGCACGGGTAATTTCTGAAAAACCCCGCGGTCACCCGATTGCCGGTACACCCATGCGAAATAAGGAATGTCTTTTTGGACCTTAGCCTTCCATCGTATATACACAAGTGAATCCGTTGCCTTTGACTGACTGACTCCGGGCGCCGTAAAATCAGGTGCCTGACCGATGGTAATCGTTGCATTAAAACTCCTGGTGTTTTGGGCTGATCCACTCAGATCCATCTTATAAACAAATGTTTTTCCTTTTTTGTCTTTTACTTCTTCATCGATAAATGCGGGGCCCATGGCCAGCCTGAATGAGGTGCTCAGGGATATCAGTCCGTATGCAGTAAGATCCGGATGTTGCCGGATGTATTGCCACAGGGCATCGTCTGTCGCGGTCTTTAACTGCCGTTTCAATTCCAGTATGATGACATCACCAGTTATTTTTTTAAATGAGGAAAAACTGGTGGCCATTCCAGGCAGCGTCAGGACCTTTGTGCCGCCCGCGTTCAGTTCTGTTCTGGTCAAGGTGTATTTTGTTCCCTTGCTATCGTTGCCACTGCTGTTAATACTGCTTCCTCCGAAAAATAACACAGGCCCTTTTGGCGTATTGAATACAGGCAGGTCGGGTTGCCCTTTTTTATTCTGGGCGATGGCGTTGCCGCCCGACACTACTAAGAGAATGGCTGTTATACAAAAAATATTTTTCATCTTATACCTTTCAATTTTTTACAGATCGATACCAAAGCTGAATCCGCTATTACAGTCATAACCGACTTTAAGTCCCGGATGCACGCATATTTTTCCACCGGAAGGGATATCATAGTCCGTGCAGATACCGGTAAAACAGTCATCATCACAGTCACCGATACTTGCCATCAGATGAGCCGCCAGTTCCCCGCCCACGCTAAAACAGCCATTTGAATAATCCAGGTGAATGCCGGCATCGCTGCCGATATCCACGCCGGCGATAGTGCCAAACGGTGAGACAGAAATAGATGCACCGCAATCCCAGGATGCGCTGATATCGAGGCCATAATTGCCTGCGCCGATGCCCATGTTCAGCTTAACGATCCCGTTATTTTTATACCAGATAGAACCGCTGGCGATATAGATATCACCGGTTGCCTTAAAATTAATATTTGACGTAGCACTCAGACTGATCCCTTTCAGAATACCATTGTCGAGAAAATTCGGATCGATAAAAGATGTGTATTCGGCATACTCCGGATGATTGTTCACGTTCAGTCCCCATCCTGCAGCGATGTGTACTTTCTCGTCGAATATTCCCAGGAGCGAAGACTGGTATTGGGCAGCGATCATAAAGTACGTGTCGTTCTTTGCGGCACTCAGGGTAAAGATGGCCGATCCCTCCGAAGTAATTACTTTCGGTATCAGATCAATTTCAGCATTGATATTGATCGTGAATAACGACTTGGGTACGTCTAAACAAACCGCTGCATTTGCAAGGTTTATGGTGAGCACATTCAATCCGGCCGTTCCTGTAATCACCGGCCCGTTCGTTACGGTTACATTTATTTTAATATTCACCGCTGTTCCGACACCAGTAACGGAAACATCACCATTAATATTTACCAGCCAGGTGTGATCTGCCGTGTTGAGGCTGAAACCGCCGCCAGGATTGTTGATGGATACGATCGCCCCGATAGGGATAATGATATTCGCTTTGAAATTTGCTGAAACAGAAACGCCATTCGGCAGTTTGTAATAACTGAATCCGATCTCCGCACCCGGAAGACCAATGACCGTAATACTTCCGTCTCCGGAAAAACCTTTTTTATCCGATTGGTTTACAAAGGCGATATTGGCACTCACCGAGGCAACACCGGCCATATCGAAACTCAAACCGATATCGTCTACACTCACAGCCCCGCCAGGACCGAAATGAATTCCGCCTACCGATGCTTTTAGAAAGGGTATGGCATTGAGTTGGAAATTTCCTTTAATATTTACGCTGACGCCGTTGATGGTATTAAACCCAACATCGGTGACCTGTACGTTGGCCAGTCCGAAAAAGTCCTCATTGATATTTGTAGCGGCCGTAGCAGTAAACTGGCCATCCGTCTGTATCTGGAAAAATTGAAGGGTCATATTTCCAAAGAGAGACGGAAATTGGATGGTGCCGGATCCGCCGATATAATATACATTGGATGAACCTACTTTTCCGAAACTTAACGGTGTGCTTCCGCCCATGAACTTTACAATACCAAACACATCAATGCCTGAGCTGGGTATGGTAAAAGATCCCCCGTATAATTGATCGGTAGAAATGTTCAGGTTCGCGAAATTAATCTCCGATGCCTGTGAACCGGGAATTTGCACGTGAACATTTCCACTGATGCTAAAACCGTTATCATTAAATGACAGACCAGTCAGTGAGGCGCTCCAGCTTGCAATTTGAAAAGTGGGCGGCGGAGTCATATTTACAGAAACATTGCTTACATACCCGTTGGTGCCGATCGACAAATCCTGGATCTGGAACGATGTCGCGCTGATCATCGGAATATTATTCAATTTGATATTTCCCTTCAGATGTAATCCATCTGCTTTTACGGAACTGTTTGCGAGATCCAGCGTTACCTGGAAACCATACAGGTTAAAACTCTGGCTTGTTCCGGAAATATATAAACTCGTGGAAGAAAGTGTCCCGGTGCTGATAATAAGTGGTATGCTCTGAGCAGCCGCTCCCGACTGATTTTGTATATATTGTTTTGTGGTGGCGTCCACATAAGGCGCAATACCAGAAGGGACAAAACTGCTGTAGTCAATTGCTGGCATGGCTTCAATCTCTCCGGCGTCTCCGGCCGTGCCGGTTTGACGAACAACAATTCCGTTGCCGCCATTTGTGCATTTCAGCGGGAGAAAATGAAATGCCTTCACCGACAGTTCTGTGGCATCCGTGTTGATAACGCCATTCAAAGGAACAGGGATATTATTTTTGATTTCCACTTCCAGGTTTGAAAAAGGAATGGAGCCCCCGCTGCTTAATGCAAACACGGCATTGGCAGGCAGGCTCACCAATGAACCGGTCAGCTTTTTATGCGTGGCATCAATATCCTGTATTTGATCAATCTCTACGCTGAATCCTAATATTTTGGTGATGTCAAAACCGGCGGTACCGAGGGTAAAATTAAGGGTGGTTTTAGCGGTAAATGTCTGTTCATGGGGATCGGAAACAAATCCGGATTTGGAAGCCCTCAGGGTATAGTCACCGGAGGGTATCACAATTGAATATGATCCGTCGGTCGCCGAGGTGGACTGGATATAATCCATACCGTCGACTGCAATTTTAGCTGCAGGAACCGCCGATCCGTTGGCCTTCACAGAGCCGGATACGATAATCCCGGGTTTTAGTTGTATGGTTTTTCTTGTTGTATCGAAATCACTAACGTTCACGGCTACCTGCTGTGTCGCATAAGCAGATCCGGGATCGGAAATCGTGAGCAGCAGACTTCCGCTCGGTCCCTGAATAAAACGATTTCCATTGTTATCCGTATACTCTGTGGAATCCGTTCCCACGATCTGGATGGAAGCATGGTTAATAGGATTGTTATTGTTATCGGTTATCCTAATTAACATCCGGCCCGAAGCCTTGATCATTTCAAGCGTACCAACATCAACAGCACCCGTGGGGTTTTCCTGCGGTTTTACAATTGATTTCTCCCACGCCGATGCGGACGCTTTTGTTGATGAAGTAAATCCGAATGTTTGTGCGGACATCGGGCTGCCTTGGGTTACCGATGCCTGGTAGGTCGGGGTAGACTGAACTCCTGTCATATAATTAGTGGCCGCATCGTTGGTCAATTTGTTCTGCGGAATCAACATGATCTTCAAAACCTTATTCCCGCTGGATGCAACCGGCGTTTTATCGAGCAAATCTCCTTTTATAGTTACAGGATACCGGATGGTATCATATCCAAGTTTAACAATGATCAGCGTATCCGTTCCCGCCTCATGAAAACTCGCAATATATCCGTCGTTACTCGTTTGTGATTCTGAACCCCCGGATGCCCAGTTATAGCGCGCAACCAATGGGTTTTTATTTTCATCCACCACTCTTCCGGTGACGGCATATGATCTGAATTTAAATACTTCACTTACGGAAATCTGTATTCCTTTTCCATTAAACTGTGCTGAACTGCTGTCAGTCAGGCTGGCATCGCTGCCGGGCATCTTCACAATAAACTTCAGTAATTTGGGTTCCTCCGGAATGTTGGATATGGTAAAATTTCCGGATGAATCTGTTGTCGTGGTCATCTGATCGCCTATAATATAGCTGACGCTGTTGATGACGTCTGAAGGAAGAACCGTTTTCATTTCCCTGGCCTGTCCGCCAGTGGGATTCGTTTTATTTACGATCGGAGATATATTTTTGTTAATGGTCAGTTCCTCTGATGTGGGCTTGTGAATGATTCCTGCTGGCTGTGTTGCACCCGATGCATTTTGATTTAATGCCACGATGTTTTTATTTGGTGCAAGCGCCATCATGGAATGCGCGGACTGAGTCGCGCGGTTATACGCATCATCGGTGAGATAAAGCGTCACCAGGGCTCCGGGAACAGCCTGTTTTTGTCCGCTTTGTTCCAGGATTTTCCATACCTGGCCACTGAGCGTATTCGGGCTTGTTGTTAGCTGATACGCTTGTTGGATCGTTTCCGGAGATGTCGGATTGCTATTCGATGAGGAGATGCTGAGACTTGTATGGAAAGTAGAATAATGGTCGGCGGTCACCAGTATCTTATAGTCCTCGTCGCTCCCACCACTGAAAAATAACCGGGAGCAGGTATACCCGTCGTTGATGGTGCCGACCTGTATATAATTCTGTCCGTCGATATTTTGCCCGATACGGTTATTTTCATTTGCATTGCCTTCCGTTTTCAGGGCCGGGTTGTTTGTATAGAAGTCCGTCCTTCGGTAAATTAAAATACTTGCATGCACCAGTTCCGAATCACTGGCGTTTGTCGCGAATCCTGTGAGGCGGAATGTATTCGCCAGGGCTTTTAATTCTCCGAGATCATATGAAGTGGCGCCGGCGGGAATCGAAAACGAAACGGTTGGCAGTGAGAAATAATTATTTTGTGTTCCGATACTATATTTATATCCTTTGGTATTATTGAAGGACGACGGAGGAATGAAAGCAAGTTGAAAATTGCCATCTGCATCTGATTCTGCGGCGCCTATCATCACAGGCGCGGAGTAGGGTTGTGTTGTATCCGTTGCCAGCAGTTTTATAATGGTATTGGCCAGCGGATGTGACTCAGATCCGTACTGATTAAAAAAAGCCGGGTTGCTGGAGTTTGAATTCAGCGTGGATCCGCCTCCTATAATACTCATTGCATAAGGAGAAATTTTTGAAAGTTGTTTCAGCGTGGATGGAACGACCGGTGCAGAAGGGGGCGTTGATTTCAGGGACGCCATACTGTACATCGATGATGAAGTATTTGCAGACGGGTTGTTCAGAATCATCGTGACGGGTTTTACCGTAGCGACAAATGAAGGATCCGAGTAAGCGGCATTGACAAGTATTTGGGAATGTCCCGAAATTTGCATCGCGTAATTATTTTTGGCATTCGGTGTATAGGCCGTTTTTCCTACCGGCGATGTTTCCTCTGATTTCCGGTAGTACCAGTCGATTTTTCCTTTGATGGTTATTGAAGGGAGATTGCTGTTATTCGTCCCGGTGGATGCTCCGGCCGTACCAGATGATGCATCCGGGTTACCATAGGTAAAACCAATGACCTCACTCCGGCCGCCATTCCGGAATGTAACCGCATTGAACGGATCTTTGGCAACAACCATTAATGCATATCTTCTTCCGGGAGTGAGTGCGGGCATCGCAGGACCATATAAAAGGAGATTGGTGGCAGTTACTGTTTGTTTAAAAAAAACGGGATTGACAGCACTGTTGATGGCATCATTCGGATTCCGGTTGTCAAAATTTTCCACTATTTCAACAGTGTACTGCGTTGAAGGCGGAGAGCCGGCCGGCGTTGACCATGTTATCACGAAATTCTGTGTTGTTTGTGCAGAAACGGGCTGATCATTGAATGGCGTAATGATATATGGTGGTTCAACATTGCTGATCGGAAAAACGTTGCTGCAACCAGAAGGCTCGGTTTGCGAAACGGGCTGATTGGTATTATAGTTAAAAGCCTGCACACATACCTGGTAATTTCCCTCCGGTAAACCGTTCCCGCGGACTACCTGATCCTTTGTGATGCCACTAAAAATAAGTTGGCTGTAATCAAATAACTGGGTGATATCCGAAGCATTCAGATTCCTGATTTCACCAGGGTTGAGATGAATCGGACCCGGGCTTCTGTATTGTGGATTGACGCGTAAAACGATTCCGTTATCACCTGTAATCGATCCCCTTAACTGGATGTCCTCCGGCACGTTGCTCAGGTTGTGAACCAATATCAGCACCTGTTGAGGCCGGGATGCATATTCAGAGATCCGGCTGGGGTAAGGCGGAAAAATACTGATCCTGATATCCACTAATCCGGGACCCGATTGTCCCGATACATGGATGCGCATCATCATCACGATGATGATAAGGAAGAGAGTTCGGTTGTGGTGCAGATGCTTCATCATAAAACTTTTAAAAACTGTATTCATAAGCCAGCTCAACACGGGATTCACTAAAAGATGGTATCACGGTCGATGCATTTTTTGGTTTGTTATTCGTATAAAATACCAAGGCGTTCAGACTTTGCTTTTTCAGGAATTTATATTGAAAATTGGCCGATGCGTTTATGGTATTGTTGTTTTCGCCATTCTGGTTCCCCAAAAAGTAACCAATACTTGCGGACAGGAGTATGGGTGTTTTGGTAAAGTTTTTATTAAAGCCCAGGGTGCATCCTTTGTTATCCTCGGTCGTGCCCGGTGCGTCTGCCTGGGTATAACTCAGATTCACATACACGGATAATTTGGTTTGAATGAAACCGTAGGTATAGTTAAAATAGGCTTGCTTGTAGTTCACATTCCGGCTGATGGCGTTCTGGGCGAAGTAATTATTGAAATCATTCATTTGCATAGTGCTGGCGGAGAGTACCAGACTCTGCATTGCATTTGAATTTGAAATGGTGTACCGTGGGCTTACCGAAAAATTCTGTGTTGTCTGAACGATCTTTATAGAATCAGCAAACCGTATGGTTTGTGGTTGCTGGTTATTAGAAAAATTGGTATAACTCACATCCAACCCAAGTGATTTGGTAAAATCGACACTTAACATGGCTGTGCCGATGATCTTTCTTGAAGTGGCCTCTTTCTGGTGTTGCAAATTATCATGCTGGATGCCAATGCTCCCGTTAAATCGAAGCTTACTTTGAAATAGTCGGAGGCTGGGTGCAAATACATAATTCTCAAGATCATTGTTAAAAAAGTAAGCTCCCATGGACTGGAAATTGGGATCGATTCGCTGATACTGAAATTTGATGGTATATAATTTTGATTTATACCCAATCGCGCCGCTGATGGCAGTTGTAAACTCGCTGGTTCCGTTTACCGTTGCTACGGATTTTATTTTTTTAACCATCGGGTCATTTACTGAATCCAGCGACAGTGGCGAGTTTATATCCTGTGTGTATACGCTTGCCGCTGCATCACCTTCCAGGAAAATATTTCTCCAAAGCGTAAGCCGCGTACTGACTGCAACAACTGTATTGGCAGCTGGTAACACGTTTAAAGAATCCAATACGGTTTTGTCCACCCGCACGCTGGAGGCATCATCTTTTCCTTTCAGCATACTGAAGTCGATAAAATTTTTCTGTGTGCCGTATCCGATTTTTACGGCAACGGCCTTTCTGGTAAATGATATGGGTATCAGGCTTTGCGTGGTGGTATCAAGCGTTGTGGCCCGGTTAAGCCTCCCGTACATAAATCCAAAGCGAAATTTTCCGGGATTTAATTCTACGCCTGCGCCCAGCATCGTATATCCCGCCAGTGTATAAGGAGAAAAATTTATATTCCTGTAACCTGCATGAACCGTAATCCATTTATAGTGTGGGCTGATACCAAATTGGTTGAACGGCTGACTGTACGAATTTCCTTCTTCCCCAACTGTAAAACTTACAGGCAGCGATACGCCATAAATATTCAGTGAAAGATTTCCGGAAAATATATACGAAAAAGGGGATCTTCTATTGGAAATACCGGATGCATTATAATAGATGCCTCTTAATTGAGCCGAGCCGGTCAGGTCTACGGGCTTTTGTGCATGAAGATTGCTGATGTCCTGGGAATGCGCACGGGTAACGGATATAATCCATCCGGCAACGCACAAAATATAGAATTTAGACGTCTTCATTATTTTCATCTTGGGGTCAAAGAGTAAAATGCCGGGTGTTTAGCCCTGACAAGAAATTATACTCAGACCCAAAGATGCTTTGACCAGATGTAAGGGAAGTAAAAATTCGACGAACAGCTGCCTATAATCGTCAGAAGCCACAGTACCGGCGCAGGTGTTCTATTTATTGATTAATTTTATTATAACGATTGCAGGCACGGCAATAGGGAATACCATGCCGGTTCAACATCGTGGGGTCTGATGTAAAATCAAATATGGTGGACAGAACGGTGCCGATATGGATAAGATGTTTTTTGTGCACTGTCCTTTGCATATTACTTGTGCAGCGGGGGATGACTCAGTCGGAAACCAATCCGGCCCTGCTACCGAATAATTTATGGGGCGATCCTTCTCTCTTACCCAATTTCTTTATAAAAGACGATGCAGTAGGAAGCAGTTATCTGTCAAAAAACTGGATGCGTGGTACAGTTGAATTTACCAATCACAGGCGAATTCCACTTCCGGGGGAACCCCTTTTTTTCAATTTTGATAAAATCAACAACGTTTTATATGTGCTGTCAGGGCCAAATAAGTATTCGGCATATCCGATAGATTCCGTAGCCAGTTTTCAATTGGCGGGCAGTGATATGGACTATTCGTTTGAAAAGATTCGCTGGATCAGCGACAATTTTTTTCTGATGCCTGTTATTAAATCGACCAAAGGATATTCCCTGTATAAGAGACTCTTTACAAAACTAATCCGGGCAGACTATTCGAATGAAGGTTATTTTGTCAGAGGAAGAAAATTTGATGAGTTTGTAGATTACTATGAATATTATCTTATTTATCCTGGTAACAGCGTGTACCGGAAATTATATTTAAAGGAAAATACGGTCCGTCGCGCACTCAAGAGTGAAACGAGCCTTGTGAATGAGTTCTTCTCCCTTCACGATCTTGAAATTAATGAGCAAAGCCTTCTTGGTATGATCCAGTATATCAATGATAAGAAGTTCCCGGAACAATAATGTTGCGAATCGATACAGCGGTGTTCGGTTGACGTCAAAAAAAAGAGACTGATCAAAGATCAGTCTCCCGTTTTGTACGATTATAAGTAACCTGAATTGAAGTCTTACTTATTGATTTCAGCTTTTCTGGCGCTCTTCATGGTTGGAATGAGAATAACCAGCAAAAGAACAGCAAGACCACCGATAACCTGGCCGGCTGTTAGTGAGGATCCGTTTTCGCCATTATTGCCTGCCGCAAAAGCAGAAGCCTGAGACATAACAAATACAAGTACAGTAGCCAGTATATAGCTGGAAACTTTGATTAAATTTTTCATTGAGGTTCTTTTAGTTTATTAAATGTTGATACAAAATTATGCATTTTTTGATTCATTACTAATTCGGTGCCAGTGTCTAACACATGTCAATTTTTAAGCATATTCATTTATTTTCTTTGCCTGCCAAAAATTCACAGTAGTAAATGGCAGGAGTTAATTTCCAAACCTTAATTTCATCTGGAAATAAAGTACTACCCTTTTAAAACTTATTTTTTTGATAAAAAGAATTTTTAAACTTTTTTATTCGGACCATTTACCAGTCAAAAACGGTATTCTCGTATAATAAGTGTTCTGAATATTTAGGATTTTAAACAATCTTTTAGCCTACCGACATATAAATATTCAATTATGAAGTATTACAAATCACTTTTCCCGGCCCTGCTTTGCTTTATATTGATAATAACTGCGATTTCAGAGGTTAACGGGCAGTTAACAAATGGAAAATCCGGTCAGATGCTCACCGGGCAGCTCGCACCAACGCCTCCCATGGGCTTCAACACATGGAATACTTTTCAGACGAAAATCAGCGAGGAAATGCTAAAGGAAATGGTGGACAGTTTTGTCAGCTCCGGGATGCGGGATGCGGGATACCGCTATTTTGTTTTGGATGATGGTTGGATGGCTATGGAAAGAGATCAGAACGGAAGCCTCATAGCTGATCCCGTAAAGTTCCCTCACGGCATGAAAGCATTTTCGGATTATGTACACGGCAAAGGTTTGAAATTCGGCATCTACAATTGCGCCGGCACAAAAACCTGCGCGGGTTATCCCGGCACAAGAGGGCACGAATATGAAGACGCCAGGTTGTATGCATCCTGGGGTGTGGATTTCCTGAAGTATGATTGGTGTAATACGGATAGCCTCAATACACCCGAAGCGTACAAAACCATGAGTGCAGCACTAAGGGCAACCGGGAGGCCCATCGTTTTTAGTCTTTGTGAATGGGGTGACCATGCCCCCTGGCTTTGGGCTGGCGGTGTCGGAGATCTATATCGCACAACAGGAGATATTACCGCCAGTTTCATCAACAACAAAAGATTTGGAACCTGGAGTGCCCAATCTGTAATTAACATCCTGGATAAACAAATCCCCATACGCAAATACAATGGTCCAAATCATTGGAACGATCCTGATATGCTGGAAGTAGGCAATGGTATGAGCTATACTGAAGATAAATCTCATTTTTCGCTCTGGTGTATGCTCTCGGCTCCTCTGGCTGCAGGAAATGATCTGCGTAAAATGTCGCCGCAAACAAAAACCATCCTGACCAACAAAGAAATGATCGCAGTTGACCAGGACAGTCTTGGAATTGCCGCTTTCAAAATGGTTTTTCCGGATAGTGTTGAAGTCTGGATAAAACCCCTGCAATCCAAATCATTTGTTCTCTGTTTTTTGAACCGCACCAGTTCGCCCAGAAAAATCAACCTTACCTGGAAGGACCTGAATATAACAGACCCTCAGTCTGACCTGGATATTCATTTTGACAGACAGGCTTTCAGCTACCGGGATTTGTGGCAGAAAGAGAATTCGGGCAAGTCATCAAAAAGTTTTGTGCGTGAAATTGCGAGCCATGACGTGATCGTATTAAGAATGGAACCAGTGGCTGGATTTAAATAAATATAAAATCGCTGACAGGCGGGATTGGAATCCCGGTTTTTCCTTACATTTCAAGTCTAAATCTTTTTTATGAATACATTAATAGAGTCATTACAGGAAAAAATCGGACTAACTGCAGAACAGGCGAAAGGTGCTGCAAACCATATGATAGAGTATATCAAGGAAAAGATACCCGCATCCCTTCATGAACATCTGGATGCTGCTGCGATAGGAGAATCGATCAAAACGAAGGGTGCAGAGTTTCTGGCCGAAGCACAGTCGAAAGGCAGCGAATTTTTGCATAATGCCCAGGAAAAGGTGAGTAGTTTTCTTCATACCAAAGAATCGTAAGAATCTGGATATTTGGGAAATTGAAAGTGAATGGCTTGATTAAGTTAACTTCTCAATGTCTTTTCTGATCAGGCTTTTCTCTTTCTCTGTTTTCGCGAGTGTCCATGCCGTCTTTAAATGATGAACTGCTTTTGAATGGTCGCTTCCCGTATACAGATACCCAAGCATAACATGATACAGGTGATTGCCTGTTAAACCAAGTTTCTCCGCTTCCTCTATAGCAGCCTGCTTTCCATTGATCTTCGAAAGGGCGTACGTCCGGTTGAGCGCAGTTACCGGAGAATAGCAAATGATCAGTAGTTGATTGTACAACTGTAAAATATTTTCCCATTTTTCGGCATGATCATTTTTTATGGTGTGCCAGTAGGCGATCGCCGCTTCAATATGATACCTGCTCAATTCCTTTCCCCTTGACGCTTTGTTTAAATAATAATGTCCTTTTGAAATGAGTTCTTCATTCCACAAAGCAACATTTTGGTCATCGTACCGGATAATCTCGCCATTCTGATCTGTTCTCGCTTCAAAACGTGAAGCGTGAAAACACATGAGTGCAAATAATGCTTCGGCGCCTGCCGTATTGGTTTGTTCATTTTCAATCAGCATCAGGGTCAGGCGCATGGCTTCAAGACAAAAATCTTTTCTCAACACAGTGTTTTTACTGCTGGAATAATAACCTTCATTAAACAAAAGGTATAAACTGGTTAAAACAGCATCCACTCTATGGCTGATTTCTGCAGTCGTCGGTATCCTTATTTTAATTTTCTCTGATCTCAGTTTTTCTTTGGCACGTGTAAGACGTTTATGGATGGTTTCTTTGTTTGTCAGAAAGGCGTCTGCAATTTCTTCAATGCCAAATCCACACAATATCCGTAACGACAGGGCAGTTTGTGATTCCAATGACAAAACAGGATCGGCGATGGCAAACATCATTTGCAGCTGGCTGTCCTTAATATTTTCGTCTGAAAGATCAATATCTGTTTCGGGTATTATTTTATCCTCAGAATGTAACGCCGGTTTGATTTTTTGTTTAAAAATCAAGTCCCGTTTCACCTGGTCGCGTGCTTTATTTTTGGCTACAAAATATAGCCACGCAACGGGATTTTCCGGCAGACCCTTGATACCCCAGGTTTCTGCGGCAATTAAAAACGTGTCACTGGCAATATCTTCCGCCATTGAGATCTGTTCAAAACCAAAATGTCGGACGAGCACCGCAATAATTTTACGATACTCAGTCCGGAACAGATGTGGCAGCAATTCTTTTTCACGCATACGGATCTGTTATAAACCTGTACTAAGGGATCATTGGCACAATTGTTCGTACCTCTACATTTCCACCCACGTTCAGAATAGGACAGCCTTTGGAGATTTCGGCCGCATCATCCATGGAATCAGCGCGGATAATAATATAACCGCCAATGGCTTCCTTCATTTCGACATATGGTCCGTTTGTAACTACGGCTCCGGGTTTTACAACTTTCCCCTCGTCCGATAAACGATTGCCTGAACTGACCAGTTTGTTACGGGCGGCAATACTGCCCATCCAGTTCTGCCAGGCCTTCATCATATTTTGCAATTCTTCGGGGGATGGCGGCAGCGGGGAACTTTTTAAATCTCTTCGGAAGATTAATAAGAATTCATCCATTTTTTATTTTTTTAGTGTAAAGACATATGACGATTGAAAGAAGCTAAAGGGGACGAGGATATTTCTTTGAAAGTTAAACTGAAGAGGGCATTTGATGCAACATTTTACCAGGCACCCTGTCTTTCTGCCGGGATCCGGCAGGAAAACAATTAAAAACGGACAAATCCGTATCGGAATCGTGCAGGGGTACACGGGTAGGATTACTTACTTATTTGATTTCTAATCAGTTGCTTATCTGGCATTGGTATAGATACATATTCCTTGAAAAAAGTTGCAAATAAAACCCGCTTTCCATGTTAGAGAATGTTTTCAGGCAGCCAAGGCAGCTCTGGCTAATCCAATCAACAGTCTTCGTACAGAATAAATATTTAAAACGTCAATTAAATTTAACATCATGAGAATCTTTCTAAGTTTTTTATTGATTGCCATTCTTACCATGGCACAGGCGCAGGATTCCCACAAGGGTCTGCTCTATCTGAATAGGCCATTGACCGCTGAATCCATTAACCAGGTAGAGGCTAGAACATCCGGCGGCGGCATAGAAGTTTCCGGAGTAACCGCTTCCGAAGCCCGCATTGAAGTGTACGTTACCGGGAACGACCATCGCGGATCTTATTCAAAAGAAGAAATTGAGAAAATGGTTTCCAGGGACTATGACTTTTCTGTCACAGCATCAGGAAACAAGTTGACGGCGATTGCAAAGCCGAAAAAGAATTTCGAAAACTGGGAAAACTCACTGAGTTTTTCATACCGGATTTTTGTTCCAACCACCTGTGGCACCTCATTACATACAAGCGGCGGTGGCATCAGCATTTCAAACCTGAACGGTGTACAGGATTTCCATACCAGCGGTGGTGGACTGGAAGTGAAGGGACTCAGCGGTAAAATTCATGGCCGTACATCCGGTGGTGGAATTACGGTTATGGATTCCAAAGATGATATTGATCTTGAAACCAGCGGGGGTGGAATCGAAGCGAGTCGTTGTTCCGGTGAGATCCATTTGAATACTTCGGGCGGATCCATTGAACTGCGTGATCTGAGTGGAAATATCAGGGCCACCACCAGCGGTGGAAATGTGGATGCGGAAAAGATTTCCGGCGAAATAGTGACCCATACTTCGGGTGGAAATATGTCCATGTCAGCCATCAGCGGCAGCCTGGAAGCATCCACCAGTGGCGGGAATATTGAAGTGGAGATCCTCGAACCGGGCAAATATGTTAAACTGAGCAATTCAGGCGGCAGCGTTCATTTGGAGATTCCCAAGGGCAAGGGCCTCAATCTCGACATCCGGGGGGATCGTATCAAAACAGAGGGTCTCAGTAATTTCAGCGGCTCACTGGAGAAGGAAAGTATTACCGGGACAGTGAACGGGGGCGGTATCCCGATCGATATTCACGCTGGCAGTGGGGGTGTTACACTGGCGTTAAAATAGGGCTGGTCAAAACTGGCATGGTTTTTACAAGTCTTGTAAGACAGGATTTTGCAAATTTCTTTTTTATCTGAATAGTAAACCCGGAACCGGAATGTGCGATTTGTTGAACTAAAAATTTATTATTTATGAAAAAAGTTTTATTTGCTGCATTTGCAGGCATGTGTGTAATCTCTTCCATCATGGCCACTTCCGCAAACACCGGAAGAATAAACAGCAACCAACAGTTAAGTCAGTTATTGAGAGATACTGTTCCAAGCAGGAAGTCAGATACAAGCCGTTCTCCGAAAAGGGACACGACTTCTATGCCTAAGATCATCGATCTGGGATCTAAATAGACTGTCAGCCCGCCGGAGGGTCACTATTGAATCGGTACATTTTTATAAAAATCAACGTTGGTGTTAAACCCTTCGTTGATTTTTTTTATTTAATATAACATTCGGGTAACAGGTGTTTTCGTTTGCGCTTTCTGAAAGTGTAAAATATGCTCATGGTTGGTCCGATCAAAAAGTAAACGAACCCGGCATAACTGGAATTATATTTCCTGAGAAGAAACGCGATTATCCAGGAGCAGCACCCCGTGCTGACCATGATAAGTTCCCTGTACATACCGGATTTACAATCAAATTTTTCTACGGCTGTCAAACCTAAGTCATTTGATTTTCTGAATGCCCGGAAGTACATCAGGAAAAAAAGTGTGTATATGCAGATAAAACCCAGGGCGTATATCATCATGAGCAAGGGCATCTGATCTGCTGTAATACTTACTGGTGATTTTTCTGCACCATAGATCATGTCTTTAAAAACAAGCGTAAAAAGAAATTTCAGGGGGTAGGTATAAAATAATACGAGAAACAGGAGTGCGCCGTTCAATGCAATGGTCACTCCGTCCTCCATGCCATATTTTCTGAAAAACCGGTGTTGTTCAGCCCAGATGGAAACTAGTAACGCAAAACTGATTCCAAATGCAAAGAATCCGCGCATGCTTGTCAGCAGTTCTCCAAAACTCTTTGGAACTTCCAGCGAAACAATCAGCAATGTAACGGCAAATGCAAATACACCATCGCTGAATGTTTCTATACGCTGGATCTCGAAATCCCTCCTGGTGCCATCTCCATTCCCTGTTGCTTCTCGCGGAGAGAATAATTTTCTTATCATGTGTTAAAGGTTATCGCAATGTAAGCATTTGATCATTGTTGTCAACTGTGCAAATGCCAGGCTTTTGGTCTTACAAAGGAAAGCAGTCCCGCATGCGAAAGCGCTACGCCAAAACCTGAATGATTTCGTCCGCTCCAGGGCAAAGGGGCAGAAACCCGGTCGCAACAATTCCAGTATCCGGAACCTGTGTTCAACCGATGCAGTATTTTTTCAGCTCTTGCTTTTTCCGCGCTATACACAGATGCGGTCAATCCGTATTCTGTATCCTGCATGAAACCGATGGCTTCTTCATCATTTCTTACTTTCATGATTCCGATAACGGGTCCGAATGATTCTTCTTTCATAAGATCCATATTGTGTGTTGCGTCTACCAGGATAGTTGGCTCGAAGTAATACCCTTTGCGATCTATTCGATGCCCGCCCAGTAAAATCCTGGCACCTTTTGCAACGGCATCCCTGACCTGTTTTTCCAATAATGCAAGTTGCGGCTTTCGTGATAACGGGCCGAAATAAACGCCCGGCTCCGTGGGTTCGCCAATTTTCCAGGAAGCCACTTCTTTTACAAACTCCCTGAGGTATTCATCGTACACCGATTCATGAACATAAATGCGTTCCACCGAGCAACAACTCTGTCCGTTGTTATAAAATGCACCGTCAGCCGTAGCGGCTGCAACCTGTCTTATATCCCTGATGTCGTCAGCGACATATAATGGATCTTTTCCGCCCATTTCGAGCTGGCAGGGAATCATTTTTGCAGCACATTTCTCATAGATATATTTCCCCGTTTTATAGGAGCCTGTAAAAAAATAACCGTCAAACGGAAGGGTCAGCAAAATATTTCCGATGTCGGCGCCGCCAATGGCGACATGAAAAACATTTTCCGGCACGCCAGCCAATTTTAATGATTTTTCGATTTCCAATCCTGTAAGCGCGGCATATTCAGACGGTTTGTACATCACGGCATTACCTGCAAGAAGGGCATTCACGAATACATTTACACCTACCAGCCAGGGATAGTTCCATGCCGAGATATTACAGACAACTCCCAGGGGATCATAAGAAATTTTTTCCTCCAGTCCTTCCGATTTTGTCATCTGTTCGTCGGCCAGGTAATTCTCTGCATGATCAGTCATCCACTGGATCCTTGAAATCGCACCGTTTATTTCATTCCTGCTCTGCTGTAATGGTTTTCCGACTTCCGAGGTCAATATAGACGCCAACGATTCGATATCCTTTTCCAAAATAGCTGCAAATTTTTTTAATATTTTTATGCGCGCCGTCATACTTGTTGCAGACCATTCTTTATGAGCATTTTTCAACTGATGGTATTTGTCCGCAAGGCTCTTGCTGGTATCTTCTGTTATGGTGACGATAATTTCTTCTGTTGCGGGATTAACGATATGCATATTCGATCAAAGATATTTTGGAATTTAGAGCGCTTTCAGGTACAACTGTTTAAAATCCTGCCGGCTCACGGGTTTTGGATTATTCGGATGCGCAAAATCTGCGATCGCAAGGTCTGCCAGTGTTTCAATATGCTCAGGCAACACACCGATAGCGCTGAGTTTTCGCGGGATATCGATTTTATCGTTCAGGTCAAAAAGGTAATCGACCACCGCTTCTCCGGTTTCTTCTTCCAGATGTAGCGCACGGGCGATCTGAACGAACTTATGTTCAAATCCCGGTACATTAAATTCCATTCCATACGGAATATTCACTGCATTCGCGAGTCCGTGGTGGGTGTCAAGCAACGACGAAAGCGGGTGCGCCAGCGAATGTACCACGCCCAGGCCTTTTTGAAATGCAACCGCGCCCATCAGGGATGCTATCAGCATATTGCCCCTGGATTCCAGTCCGGGGTGATGAACCGCATCCTCCAGCGAATCATGTATCAGCGAAATGGCTTGCAGGGCAATGCCGTCGCACATCGGATGAAATGTATTTACAAGAAATGCTTCCATATTGTGCGTAAGGGCATCCATACCTGTAGCGGCCGTAATAAATGGCGGAAGGTCCATAGTCAACAACGGATCTGCGAAAACAATACTGGCCAGTAATTTGGGTGAGAACAGTATTTTCTTCTGATGGGTTTCATCATCTGAAATAATAGCACTTCGTCCAACTTCACTCCCTGTTCCTGCTGTAGTCGGAATGGTAATAAAATGCGGTACATCATTCGTTATATAAATGTCCCCGCCTTTCAGGTCGTCATATTTGAAAAGATCGTCGCGGTGATTTACCCGTAATGAAATGGCGCGGGCTACATCCAGGGCGGCTCCGCCACCAATACCGATGATGGCATCATGACGTCCTGCGTCATAGATGTCGGATCCTCTGTACACGTCCGACTTCACCGGATTTTTATGGATATCGTGAAATGTGTCCAATGAAAAATGGCTGAGCCCTTTCAGGATTTCTCTAAAAAAACCGAGCTGGGAAACCGTCGGGTCTGTTACAATGAGCGGACGGGTCAAACCGTTTTTCATAAGATAAGGTCCGAGTTCTTTACTGGCTCCCGCGCCGAATCTTATGAGTGTGGGGAAATTAAACTGATATATTTTATTGAAATCCATTTGTGCGGATCGGTTATATGATTTCGAAATATCTCTTCAGTTCCCAGTCGGTTACTTTTTTCAGATGCTGCCGCCATTCCCATTCCCGCGTGTGCGTGAAATGATCCACAAAACCTTCTCCCATCATTTCTTTCGCCGCCGCAGACTGTTTCATCATTTTGGTCGCCTCATCCAGCGTGGCCGGAAGACGTCCGTGTGACTGATCCAGGTATCCGTTTCCGGTGGTGGCTGGCTGTTTTAACTGCAATTTATTTTTTATGCCGTACAAACCGGCGGCAAGGGCACCGGCCATAGCGAGGTAAGGATTTGTATCGGCACCGATTACCCGGGTCTCGAGCCGGCAGGCTGATTTTCCTCCGGATAAAACACGCAGGGCGACGGTCCGGTTGTCGATGCCCCAGGTGAGGGTGGTCGGCGCCCAGGCTCCTTCCACCAGGCGTTTATAGCTGTTAATGACAGGAGCGAAGAGTGGCAGGATTTGTGGCATGAGGAGTAACTGACCAGCGATATATTGTCTCATGGTCTCACTCATCAGTTGCGCGTCTTTTTCATCATAAAAAAGATTTTTCTTCTGTTGCCTGTCCCACAAACTCTGGTGCACGTGACCCCCGCAGCCGGGCAGGTTCTCGTTGGGCTTTGCCATAAAAGTCGCCATGATACCGTTTTTGTAGGCGATTTCCTTTACGGCTGTTTTAAAGAGTGAAGCCCGGTCCGCCGCTTCCAGGATTCCGGAATAACGAATGGCCGCTTCATAGGTTCCCGGACCGGTTTCCGTATGCAGTCCTTCGATGGGAATGTCAAAGCGATTTAACAGATCAAACAGATCGGTCATAAAATCATTCTTCAGACCGCTTCTTAAAATAGAATAACCAAACATGCCCGGGGTGATGGGTTGCAGATCTCTGAATTGTTTTTCATGAATGGTCTGTGGTGTTTCTGCAAAATTGTACCACTCAAATTCCTGCGAAAAAAGAGGATAAAAGCCGGCGGCATCGGCATCGGAAATCAGTTTTTTCAGAAGGGACCTCGGGCAAACGATGGAGTTATTGTCTTTCTGAATAAGTTCTCCCAGGAAAAACGGAACGTCATTTTCCCATGGAATTTTTCTGAATGTCGATAAATCCAGACGAGCCGGTGCATCCGGATAACCCGTATGCCAGCCGGTATATGAAACATTGTCATAAGCGGTATCCGAAGTATCCCAGCCAAAAATAACGTCGCAGAAACTGGTATCAGAATCTACAGCGGAAAGAAATTTTTCGACCGAAATATATTTTCCACGCAGTACGCCGTCAATGTCAGTAAAACCGATTTTCACTTTTCCTGACGCATGGCTGTTTACGTATTGAAGAATTTCTTTCACATCCATACGGTAATTTTTAAATGGTTTTCCTGTTTTTCAGCAGTTTAAAGAATCCGAACGATATTACCATCAATAAAATATAAAATAACGCCAATTTGAAATTGTAGATCGCCATGGCGACAATCGAAACAACGGCAATCACCAGGGCGGTTATGGGAAAAAAGGGATAGAGCGGAACCCGGAATGGCCGTTCAAGACCGGGTTCCGTTTGCCTGAGACGAAGTACCGAGACCATCGAAATAATATAGAGCGTGAGCGCGCCGAATACCGAAAGCGTAATAATTTCTGCCGTTTTACCCGAAACCAGCGCGATAATACCAAGCGCCATGTTGATCAACAAGGCGTTGGACGGCGTTTTAAACCCAGGATGAATCTTCCCAAGAAAGGATGGTGCAAATTTCACTTTACCGAATTCATAGGTTGATCTTCCGGCCGACAAAATCAATCCGTGGAATGAGGCAATCAATCCAAACAAGCCGATGGTAATTAAAAGGTGATAGAGGAGATGATTATTGCCTGTGATATGCGCAAGGGCCAGGGGCAGGGGTGAATCCGAAGTGGTTCCGTCGGCCTTATAAACAACCGCCTCCCAACCATTCACGCCAATCGAACTGAAAAAAATGAGTATACACAAGATAACCAGTGTGAGGATCGCGGATCCAAATCCCAGCAGAAGTGTCGTTTGGGGACGAACCACTTCTTCCGCCGTATTGGCGACCCCTTCAATGCCCAAAAAAAACCAGATGGCAAATGGAATCGCTGCAAGAATGCCCTGCCATCCGTGCGGAAAAGTGTTTTGCTGAATATTCTTTAGTTGAAAATAGGGGAGGGTGATCCCAGCGAACAACAGCAACTCTCCAACGGCCAGGATGGTAATCACAAGTTCAAATATGGCGGCTGCCTTCACGCCATATATATTCAGGGCAGTAAATAAGATATAGGCGAAAATGGCAATAGCGAGGATCGGAATCTGGGGAAAAAATAAATTGAAATAGGCGCCGACCGCAAATGCGATAGCCGGAGGTGCGAATATGAATTCAATATTCTGCGCCATGCCGGCAATGAACCCAAGATCTCTGCCCAACGCGCGATGGGCGTAGTCAAAAACGCCGCCTGCCTTGGGTATGGCAGCTGCCAGCTCGGCATAACTAAACGTAAATGTCGTATACAATATAATAATGAAAAAGGTCGCAATGGCAAGCCCACCGGTTCCTCCCTGTTCGAGTCCCAAGTTCCAGCCAAAATACATACCGGATATAACGTACCCTACGCCCAATCCCCAGAGAAGGAAAGGAGTCAGGATTCGCTTGAGTTCCGGAGATTTGGATGACAATGGCCGGTTTTACATTCAGAAAAATGCTCCTATCTTTCCAAAAGTATATGGAATTCCGTCATATAAATTGCTTTACCTAAATTGTTGGATAAAATAATGATTCATGCCTGAAATGGATCCCAGGGTTGACGCATATATAGAAAAAGCGGCTCCTTTTGCAAAACCCATTCTCGTAAAATTCCGCAAACTGATTTTCCAGGCCTGCCCGGAAGCCAAAGAAATGATCAAATGGAGTTTCCCAAATTATGAAGTGTTTGACAGCATGCTATGCAACATGGCTGCATTCAAGGAACATTGCTCCTTTGGATTCTGGAAAGCATCTTTGTTAATGGATCCGGACGGGATTTTACATTTAGCGGAAAGGAATTCAATGGGGCATCTTGACAGGCTCACCTCACTCAGGGATCTTCCCGCAGATAAGATCATGGTCGCTTATCTCAGGGAAGCTGCTTTACTGAATAAGAACAAAATTAAAGTCCTGAGACCCAAAACCGCTCCAAAAAAAGAATTGTCTATGCCAGCCCTCCTGGCCGCCGCACTTAAAAAAAACAAAAAGGCATCCGCTTTTTTTGAATCATTTTCACCATCCGGTAAGCGGGATTATATGGAGTGGATCGGCGAGGCAAAAACAGAGGAAACACAAAATAAACGGCTGGCCACTGCCATCGAATGGATATCCGAAGGGAAAAGCCGTAACTGGAAGTATAAAAAGTAACAAGAGAAAAATAAAAATCAATACCGGGAAATATCAGTAAAAATTAAAAGTTTGCAAGAGAATATATTACAATTTCAGATAGATCCCGACATTTCAAAAGCCAAAACCCTCGATACCCGTTTTTATACTGATCCGGAAATTTTTGAAGAGAGTCGCGATAAATTATTTGCATTAAACTGGCAATACATCGGCGACCGGTCGATAGTCGCTTTGCCAGGCAGCTGTTACCCGTTTACATTACTGGATAACTTTCTGAATGAACCACTGCTGCTGACCAGAGATAAAGA
>Ga0066787_10000003_pt1 | contig 39293 bp, 32 predicted proteins | sample OrgsoiDNA2013047_FD_70942 | JGI IMG/M metagenome (GOLD analysis project Ga0066787, IMG submission 70942) | Permafrost soil microbial communities from the Arctic, to analyse light accelerated degradation of dissolved organic matter (DOM) -... | ecosystem: Environmental > Terrestrial > Soil >...
TCCTTTAATTCAATACAGCCGTGGTCATCCTGTACGACTATCTGATAATGTCCTGCTGCCAGATTTTTGAATGTGCCGGATGGCTGATAAGTTGTTCCACCGTTAATACTGTAAGTATAAGGAGCATTTCCGCCATATGTTCGAAGGCTGATTGATCCGTTGGCTAAACCGCGGGTTGCGTCGTCCTCATTGATCGTTCTGATTTCCAGCGGGAATGGCTGGGCGATGAAAGTGCCGGTTATCGTTGACTGACCCGTGACGGTATCTTTTACCATTACAATATATATTCCGGCATGAACAGTGAACATATTGTCTGATTGGAATTTGTTGCCGTTCAGACTATATAGATAGGCGCCCGAACCTCCGGAAACATTCACCTGCAGGATTGTGGTGGTTCCATGACATATTATTTTGCCGGAACTAACCTTCGCGCTCAATGCATCGTATACGGTGATTGTCTGCCTGGCAGTGTCTGAACAACCTACCGCATTGGACACAATATAATAGACTGTACAACTACCGCTTGCAATGCCATTCACCGTACCGGTGGTATTAACTGTTGCGATGGATGCGTTGCTGCTGCTCCAGGTTCCCCCACTGGTCGCATCTGTCAAAATGAGGGTTGAACCTTTATTTAAACCCTTACTTCCCGAAATCGCCGATACCGTTGGTGTTGCATTTACCGTAATCGTGCTGGTAACGTATGCAGTGCAACCGCCGGAACCAACGGTATATGTGATTATTGCAGATCCTGCGTTCACCCCAGTGACAAATCCTGTTGCTGGATTGACTGTTGCATTTGCACTATTGCTGGTCCACACGCCCCCCGCAGTATTATTGGTTAGCAGAATGGTTCTTCCTGTGCAAACGTTTGAACTCCCGGCTATCGGTCCTACATTTAATGGAGGGTATACCGTAAATGTTACAGATACACCGGATGAACACGACGCCCCGCTTGTTACATCGTAACGTATAGTCACCGCAACGGTGCTCAGTGGTGTTCCAAAGGTTACCACGCCTGCAGAACTCACATTGGCAACCGATGGATCGCTGGAACTCCAGTTACCTCCTGTGGTTGCATCTGTCAGCGGAATCACCGAACCACTGCAAACCGAGGTCCCTCCGGTAAACATGATCGGCGGGAGGATAACCTGCATCGGCTGTGTAATTGCAATATTACCGCTGGCGGATTGCAAGTTCGCATCAGTGACTGAATAAACATAGTTGCCGGCTGCAAGACCTGTAAAATTCCCTGTCGTATTATTCTGAACATTTCCATTTGCTGAATTCGTCAGTTTATATGAGTATGGCAATGTGCCTCCGCTGACCGCGAAACTAACCGACCCGGTGCTTCCAAAACAAGTCGAATTCGTGACTGTTGGTGTCACCATTATCTGAGGTCCGAAATCCGCCGTATAGACTGTTGAAACGGCCGGAGCGCTTACGTTGTGTGAGATCGATCCACCGTCACTCCAGTTGTTCCAGACATAATTATTTCCGGATGCCGAACTTTGTGGTGAAGTCGTTGCAATCGTATGATTGCTCCCCGGAACCCATTGCACCGTCTGCGGGCTTACGTAGGCAGTACCGTCTACCGATATATTCAGACCGGCAGGCACAGTGGTTACGGTAAAATTAACCGGAGGCGGAATGACACCGTTGGTAATAGTGTAGTCGGCAAATTCATTTGTTGAAAAAGGCTGCACTTTTATAAAGTAAGTACCGGCGGCCAGGCCCGTAGGTTTTAATGAATCTGTTCCCGGACCATTGCCGTTATATATTTCTTTTGATCCAATTTGTGTTGCTCCATCACTTTCATATAATGTCATCGTAACGTCAAGTGAATTATTACTATACATGCTGCCCCTTGCCATGCTGAGGGTAATAGTAAATTGCCCCGTTGCCGTCATCACTTTATACCAGTCTGCTGTATCGCGCAGATGGTTGTAGTAATAACCCACGTGGCCCGTAGTGCTCGTATTAACCGGCAGGCTGATAGCAGTTCCGGAATTCCCGTTTGGTTCCACGTCATTTATCAATACTGGTTTAAACAGGCTGTCTGTTATTTTATAATTCGCAAACTCACTCGTCGAATATGGTTGTACCCTTATATAATACGTACCGGGCGCCAGGCCATCGGTGGTAATCATGTTTGTTGCCGGACCGTAACTATTATATACTTCCACATTTCCCAGTTGTGTAGTGCCATCGTTGTCATACAACGTAACATTCACATCCAACGGGTCTGTGGTCAATGTACTATAAATACCACTGGTCGCTGTTGTCAGATACACACGAAGCAGTCCATCGGCGTTCGTTGTCACTTTGTACCAGTCTGCCGTATCGCGCTGATGGTTATAATAGAAACCTACATGACCTGTTAAAGTGGAATTGACAGGCAAGGTTACCGCTGTGAGTTTATTGCCATCCGGCTCTGTATCGTTTGGCAATCCAGACGTGAACAGACTGTCGGTGATGGTATAGCTGGCGAATTCGTTCGTCGAAAAAGACTGAACCCTTATATAATATGTTCCGGGGGCGAGACCGTCTGAGGTAATCATGTTTGTTGCGGGACCATATCCGTTAAATACTTCTACAAAACCCAATTGGGTGGTACCGTCGTTATCATACAGCGTAACATTCACATCCAGTTGGTTTGTAGCTGTAGTGCTGTATTTACTGCCTGACAACGTGCTTAAATACACACGCAACAATCCGTCACTGGTTGTGGTTACTTTAAACCAATCGGCTGTGTCAAGCGCGTTGTTATAATAGTATCCTACCTGTCCGGTCTTGCTGGAATTGAGCGGAATAGCTATAGCAGTTGCTGCGTTGCCATCCGGTTCCTGGTCATTCGCAACGGAGGATGTAAACAGACTATCCGTAATCGTATAAGTTGCAAATTCTTGTGTTGAATAAGGCTCGACTTTTATATAATAGGTTCCAGGGGCAAGTCCGTCCTTTGTTAAAAAGTTCGTAGCGGCATCATATCCGTTAAATACTTCCACATTTCCCAATTGGGTGGTTCCGTTGTTGTCATAGAGTGTAACATTTACATCCAGTGGATCACTCGTTGTCGTGCTGGTGGCGCTTCCTCTTGCTGTTGTCAGGTATACACGCAACAATCCATTACCGGTAGTTGTGACTTTATACCAGTCTGCCGTGTCGCGAAGATTATTATAATAATAACCCACATGGCCGGTTTTACTGGAATTGAGCGGAACACTCACAGCGGTCGCCGTATTACCATTGGGCTCTGCATCATTTGGCAAAAGAGCCGGGGAAAAGTTGTCAGAAATAGTATAGGCCCCGAAATTATTTCCGAAGGGCGTAATTTTTATATGGTAAGTTCCCGGAGCCAACCCGTCTGTATTTAATGCGACCGTTGAATTATTAAATGATTCAACGGGTCCGCCGATAATTGTTGTTCCGTTATTATCATAAAGAGTTACATAAAGGTCGGCCGGGCTCGTTGCTGTAAAAGTAAGTTGTATGAGTCCGTCCGATGTGGTAGTCAGATCCCAGACATCCGGTGTGGCACTGGTTAAATTTCCGTTGACACTGCCGTTCAGGGGCAGCACTCCCTGGGCCACCGCAACATTTGCGGCGCCAAAGAGAATTAAGGAAATAAGAAGGGGTAAAATTTTCTTTTTCATGTTTTAAGGTTAAATTTTATCATAATCCGGCGCATCGGATATTTTTACACCTGGCCGGAATCGGAAGAATTTAAGGGAGACCTTCGGTTGTTTTAATAAGGGAAACGACTATTCAATTTGAAGATCAGATTATAAAAAGGGTAGTCCTAAACTAATCGACGAAATGGCAAAAAAACCGACGAATGTATGGTCACGCCTCCTTCATTCAAGCATGTTTTATACCGGTCAAAGACTAACAGTCATTAGTTTTTTAAGCTAAATTTGTTGATTCATATCGATTTATGAGTCATTCCAAACAGCGACTGCGCATTGTAACGGCCACATCTTTGTTTGACGGGCATGATGCTGCGATAAACATCATGCGAAGAATATTGCAAGCCAAGGGCGTCGAAGTCATTCATTTAGGGCATAACCGAAGTGTCCATGAAATTGCGGAAACGGCCATTGAAGAAGACGTGCAGGCGATCGCCCTGACGTCATACCAGGGTGGTCATTTGGAATTCTTCAAATACCTCAGGGACTTACTTGACGAAACTGGTTGTGGTCATATCCGGATCTTTGGCGGCGGGGGAGGAACTATTCTTCCGACGGAAATAAAATGGCTTCAGGAAAATGGAATCAGCCGGATCTATTCTCCTGATGATGGACGCGCCATGGGCCTGGAAGGCATGATTGATGATCTCATCCGTGAAACGGAGAAAACGATTAGCTCCGATACGGGCGTTTTCTGGACTTCTGAAAAAAACTGGAATGGCCAACTTCCGCTGGGCGAATACAAGGAAATCCGACGCATCGCTCGGGCTATCACGCGAGCGGAAAATGGAGATGCTTCAGTTCAGCGCAAGGAAGAAATCAAAACAAATTCAATCCCGGTCATCGGAATTACCGGAACGGGTGGCGCCGGAAAAAGTAGTGTTACGGATGAAATCCTGCGGCGTTTTTTGCAGGGATTTTCAGAAAAGACAATTGCTGTTATATCGGTGGATCCCTCAAAGAAAAAAACAGGCGGAGCATTGTTAGGTGACCGTATCCGTATGAACAGTATTCATTCTCCCAGGGCCTATATGCGTTCACTCGCCACACGGGAAACGGATGTGGCGTTGAGTGCCTATGTGCGGGAAGCCCTGGATATCTGTCGTGCAGCGGGATTTGACCTGATTCTCCTGGAGTCGGCAGGCACCGGTCAGAGTGATGCTTCTATTTTGAATTTCTGTGATATTTCGGTTTACGTAATGACACCGGAATATGGTGCTGCCAGCCAGTTGGAGAAAATTAATATGCTCGATTATGCCGATTGCATTGTCATTAATAAGTCCGATAAGCCCGGCGCATCGGATGCCCTGATCGAAGTGCGGAAACAGTATAAACGTAACCACAGTCTGTGGAACGCGAAAGATGAAGACCTCCCAATCGTTGCGACAACTGCATCGCTTTTTAATGACGCCGGAACGCAGGATTTATTTTTACGACTGCTAACACTGTTGGATCAGCGTACTAAAACAGATTTTTCATCCGTGCTACGCCTCCCAGAAATAAAGGGACAAATGGAAAAATCCATTATTCCACCCTCGCGCGTTCGATATCTGAGTGAGATCCATGAAAACATCGATGAATATAACAAGTTAGTTGAAAGCCAAAGTATCATCGCCTCCAGGCTGTACAAATTGTCCGGGGCGCTGGACGAATTAAAAAAAGAAACCGGAAACGCCCAATTCCTGGATGACCTGGAAAGAAGAATCAGCCAGTTGGAAAATGAACTGACCCCCGTGAGTCGTAAGTTAATTAAGAACTGGCCGGATAAAGTGAAATTGTATCAGGCAGATGAATATGTTTATCGGGTGAGGAATCAGGAGATCAGACAATCGCTTTATACAACCAGTCAGTCCGGAACGCGTATTCCAAAATTGCTATTGCCGAAATTCAGGGATTGGGGAGATATCCTGAGATGGCAGGCGCAGGAAAATGTTCCAGGGTCATTTCCATTTACAGCCGGTTCATTTCCCTTGAAACGCGAAACAGAAGATCCGACAAGGATGTTTGCCGGTGAAGGATCGCCCGAAAGAACAAATAAAAGATTTCATTATCTGTCGGAATCTCAGGTTTTCAAGCGACTCAGCACGGCCTTCGATTCCGTTACGCTATATGGTGAAGACCCGGATCCACGACCGGATATCTATGGGAAAGTCGGAAACAGCGGCGTAAGTATTTGCACCGTTGATGATGCAAAAAAATTATACAGCGGGTTCGGGCTTTGCGACCCCAGGACGTCTGTAAGCATGACCATCAACGGCCCGGCACCCATGATCCTGGCTTTTTTTCTGCATGCCGCCATTGATCAGGAATGTGAAAAATATATTAATGAACAGGGAATCTGGGACAGGGTGATCGGATATCAGCGGCAAAAATTCATGCACTCAAAAATGCCGGCATACCAGGATGCTGAAATGAACGGATTGCCAAAAACACATGACGGCCTTGGATTAAAGTTATTGGGTATCTCCGGTGATGAAGTACTTCCTGCTGATGTTTACAATGAGTTAAAAGCAAAAGCACTTCGTCAGGTTCGGGGAACGGTGCAGGCAGACATTCTAAAAGAAGACCAGGCGCAGAACACCTGTATTTTTTCAACAGAATTTGCACTAAAGCTGATGGGCGATGTGCAGGAGTATTTCCAGGCAAACGATGTAAAGAATTTTTATAGCGTTTCTATCAGCGGATATCATATTGCGGAGGCTGGCGCCAATCCCATTACCCAGTTGGCATTTACGCTTGCCAACGGATTTACTTATGTGGAATATTATTTGAGTCGCGGGATGAAGATCGATGAGTTTGCACCTAATCTGTCATTCTTTTTCAGCAATGGCATGGATCCTGAATACAGTGTGATCGGAAGGGTATCACGCAGGATATGGGCAAAGGCCATGAAATATAAATACAAAGCGAACAAACGCAGCCAGATATTAAAATATCATATTCAGACCAGTGGGCGCAGCCTTCATGCGCAGGAAATCGACTTCAACGATATCAGGACCACGCTTCAGGCGCTTTATGCGATTTACGACAATTGTAATTCGCTGCACACAAATGCGTATGATGAGGCCATCACGACGCCGACAGAAGAAAGCGTACGGCGAGCTATGGCCATCCAGCTGATCATCAACCGGGAATTGGGAACTGCAAAAACAGAAAACTTTATCCAGGGATCTTTTCTGATCGAAGAACTGACCGACCTTGTGGAAGAAGCTGTGCTCGGTGAATTCGACCGGCTCACGGAAAGAGGAGGTGTGTTAGGTGCCATGGAACGAATGTATCAACGGAATAAAATTCAGGAAGAGAGCATGATATATGAAAGCCGGAAACACAGCGGTGAACTTCCGATTGTCGGAGTGAATACCTTTCTGAAAGCCGGCGGCTCCCGGACCATTATTCCAAATGAAATTATCCGCAGTACCCCGGAAGAAAAACAATGGCAGATTACCAACCTCAATAATTTTAAGGAAGTCAATAAGGAAAAATCTTCTTCTGCATTACAACATTTAAAACAAGCCGCTGTACGAAATGAAAATCTTTTCGCCTGCCTTATGGAAACGGTTAAATATTGCAGCCTTGGAGAAATAACGCATGCATTGTATGAAGTCGGAGGGCAGTATCGCCGGAATATGTGAAGATTTTCAACTGATATCCCGTTAACCAAAGCCTTATACAGATTGCTTAAATTTGTAAAAATGCTGAATGAATAAGGGAAGCTTGTTTTTTATTTACCTGCTTGTCATTGGATGCAGCCATAACGCTTACCGGTCTTCGAATGGAATTTATAAAAAAGAAGCCAAAAAATTAGGCACACAAATCAGGCAGGAACCTGCCAGTTATTTTCCCGCACAGGATTCCCCCTGGATCGGTGGAGTAAATTTTGATTTACGAAAACCGAATTTTGTAATCATTCATCATACCGCCCAAAACGGGTGCCCCGAAACCCTGCATTCATTCACAGTTCAGCAATCGCAGGTGAGTGCGCACTATGTGATTTGCAAAGACGGGACAGTTCATCACATGATAAATGACTATCTGCGTGCCTGGCAGGCAGGGATTAGTAAATGGGGAAACAATTCCGATATTAATTCCTCGAGTATTGGAATTGAACTGGATAATAATGGATTTGAAATATTTACGGACCCGCAGATAAACAGTCTGCTGATTCTTCTTGATACGCTGAAAACAAAGTATAAGATACCACAGGAAAATTTTATAGGTCATGGCGATATTGCGCCCGGCAGAAAAGTAGATCCCAACTGGCGGTTCCCATGGAAAACGCTTGCAGAGCATGGATTTGGGGATTGGTATGATGACACAGCAACCTTGGTAGTACCGCCGGGATTTAATGAATACCAGGCTTTGCGTATAATTGGATATAACATGAAAGACACTACAACTGCCATCACCGCTTTTCGCAGGCACTGGATGCAGGATTCAGTATACAAACCATTCGATAGTTCATCGGTCAAAATACTGTATTCTGTGTTTCAGAAATACCAATAGCACCTCCAAAAAAAAACCACCCTGCAGGTGGCTCTTTTTCACGATAATACAGACTATATATATAAACGGGACGAATTATAGAACAGGCGAATTCGCATAGTTGCTTTCCGCGATCTCCCGTATGATGCGTTGGTTAAATGCAAGCAGATCTTTCGGACTACGGCTGGTTGTAACGCCGCGGTCAGTGATTACTTCTACGTCCGACCAGTGCGCTCCGGCATTTTCCAGATCAGTTCGAATGGAAGGAAATGATGTCATATTCATTCCGTGCAACATGCCGGTCTCTATTAATAACTGAGGACCGTGACAAATCTCAGCAACAGGCTTCTGTTCCTCAATAAATTGTTGCGCAAAATCCACACAATCCGGATTGGTACGCATCTGATCGGGATTCAAGACCCCGCCGGGAATAAAAAGCGCATCATAATTATCCACATCCGCCTCACTGATTTGAACATCCACTGGTATTTCGATTGACCAATGATCGTGATTCCAGGCTTTCACTGTTTTCTTTTGTGGAGACACGATGTCCACCATCGCACCGGCTTCCATCATAGCTTTCATCGGACTCGTTAATTCCACTTCTTCAAAACCATTTTCTGTGAGAATGGCTACCTTCTTACCAGTTAACTTTCCCATATCTGATAATTTAGAAATATAAAATATTCTGTCTATCAGAATAGATTCAAAAACAATACCAGTAGTAACGCGCGCCGTTATCTATTAAATAACTAATCCGTAATTTTAACCCTACTTTATGACCATTGAGCAGAAGCGATTAATTGTAAACTCATACAAGAAAATTCCACTCGAGCAGTGGGGCCCCTACCTGAGTGAACGACAATGGGGCACGGTAAGGGAAGACTACGGTCCTTATGGGGATGCCTGGAATTATTTTCCGTACGATCACGCCAGTTGTCGCCAATACCAGTGGGGCGAGGACGGACTGGCAGGTATATCAGATTTTTTTCAGAACCTGTGTTTCGCCGTCGCGCTGTGGAATGGGAAAGACCCCACATTAAAAGAAAGGCTGTTCGGGTTGGGAAATAATCAGGGGAATCATGGAGAGGACGTAAAAGAACTATATTATCATCTCGACAATATACCCTCCCACTATTACATGGAATATCTGTACAAATATCCGCAACAGGCATTTCCATATCAGCAACTCATACAGGAAAACCGCCTGCGTTCCAAACAGGAGCCGGAGTTTGAGATTCTGGATACAGGTGTTTTTGATGACGATGAATACTTCGACGTGTTGGTTACTTACGCAAAACAGAATTCGAACGATATTTTTATCAGGATTGATATTACCAACCGCTTTCATAAGGCGGCGAATATCACGGTATTGCCCACTTTATGGTTTTATAATAAATGGAATGAAGACCAGGAAGCAAAACCGGATATCAGTCTGCGGAATAAAAATTCGGTGAAAGCAACCCATCACCGGCTTGGGGATTATTATCTGTACTTTCAAACGCCCAAAGAAAAATGGTTTACGGAAAACGAAACCAACCTGGAAAAGGTGATGGGCGTTCCCAACAAATCACCTTTTGTAAAGGATGCATTCCATTCTGCGCTGATCAGGGGCGAGCATCTCGACGCATTGAAAAAAAGAAAAAGCGGAACCAAGTTTTCTCCGGTCTATACGTTACGGCTGGATGGCGGAAAATCAGAAAGTATATATCTGCGACTGTCCAATAAATCTATAGCGAATCCTTTTACACTTGGATTTAAGAAAATTTTCCATGTGCGGAAAGAAGAAGCCAATGCTTTTTATGACGACATTCTGCCTCCCGCCACCCCTGAATTTAGAATGTTGCAGCGGCAGGCCCTGTCCGGCTTATTATGGAGCAAACAATATTATCACTTCGATATAGAAAAATGGCTGATCACCAGTGATGGCATCAGCCCGGTAAATGACGGGAAGAAATTTGGCCGCAATCATGACTGGAAACACCTGAAAAACCAGGATATCATTGCCATGCCCGACAAATGGGAATATCCATGGTATGCCGCCTGGGATATGGCGTTTCAGTGTATTCCCATGGCGTTGGTAGATCCCGTATTTGCAAAAAATCAGTTACTGCTCATCATGCGCGAGTGGTACATGAAGCCGGATGGGCAATTGCCTGCCTACGAGTGGAATTTCAGCGATGTAAACCCTCCGGTACAGGCCTGGGCCGCACTGGCTGTTTACCGGATCGAAGGTGAAAAATCAGGTTCTTATGATATTGATTTTTTAAAAAGAATTTTTCAGAAACTGCTGATCAATTTTACCTGGTGGATCAACCGGAAAGATCCGAATGGGAATAATATGTTTGAGGGAGGATTCCTTGGATTGGATAATATCGGTGTATTCAACCGGAGTATCGAGCTGCCAGGCCAGATGCAGCTTGAGCAGGCCGACGGCACCAGCTGGATGGGCATGTATGCGCTCAACATGATGGATATGGCATTGGAAATTGCCATGAAGGATATTACATTCGAAGATACCGCTACTAAATTCTTTGAACAGTTCGTACTGATTGCGGAAGCGCTGAACGAACAGGGTATGTGGAACGATGAAGACCGGTTCTTTTATGATACCCTGGCGATTTCCGGGTCCGCCCCCCTGCAATTGCGTATTCATTCCATTGTGGGCATTACAACACTCTTCGCGGTTTCCATTATTGAAAAGAAAAAACTGGATAAACTTTCTGATTTTCAAAAACGAATCAGCTGGTTTGAAAACTACCGGCTGAAGAATAATAAATTCTGGCCGAATGAAGAAAAAACAGACGGGGATGCCATACTCCTTTCACTGGTTCCGCGCGACCGGCTCGTGAGCCTGCTGGAACGCCTGTTAAATGAAGATGAATTTCTGTCACCGGGCGGAATTCGCGCGCTCTCTAAGTACCATGAGAAAAATCCTTATTCCGTGCGCATTGATAATATTGATTACACCATTCAGTACGATCCGGGTGATTCGACGTCAAATCTTTTTGGAGGGAATTCCAATTGGCGGGGTCCGGTGTGGATGCCGATCAATTATCTTATAATTCAATCCATTCGTAAATACGGTTTATTTTATGGAAATACGCTGAAAGTTGAATGCCCTGTAGGTTCAGGAATTTATATGAACCTGGAAGAAGTGGCTGACTTCCTTACGCAGCGCGTGATCAGCTTGTTTCAACCGGATGCATCAGGCAGTATTCCCCAGTATGGTAAATACAATTGGTTCTATCAGCAACCAGGCAACGAACACCTGCATCTTTTTTACGAATATTTTCACGGTGACAGTGGCATGGGTCTCGGGGCCTGTAATCAGACTGGCTGGACGGCCCTGGTCGCTGAATTGATTACGGCTCACCAGGAGAGTACGATGAAGCGTCAGACAGCAGAATCACCCGAAATCACTGTCGTTGCCTAGCATTTTGTAGTTTCATAAAATCATATGGATCATATTAACGAAGATATCAGCGAACTGCTTGCCGGATTCGACAAAGAACGCGTTCTTTCCATTAATAAAATTCCACAGTCCGGCAGTATTCGTATCTACTATAGGATCCTCACGGAACCAAAATCCTATATAGCCACCTATGGAAGCAATATCAAGGAAAATTTCAGTTTTATCCAGTTCAGCAGGCATTTTAAAATGAAGAATTGCCCGGTACCGGAGATATATGCCGTGAACACACAAGGCACACTCTATATTCAGGAAGATTTTGGCGATATTTCCCTGCTGAACTGCCTGGAGCAGGAAGGGCCCACTGATCATGTTTTTAATCTCTTCAGACAAAGCCTGAAAGAACTTGCACATTTACAGATACAGGGTGATCAGGGCCTCGACTACGACAACTGGACGCTCACATCCAGCGAGTTTGGCAAACAGGCTATTATGAGTGACCTGCTGTATTTCAAATATTATTTTCTGGACACATTACAACTTCCATACGATAAGGAAAAACTGGTGGCCGATTTTGAAACTTTTTCTTCCGGTCTGGGTAATGTGGAACACAAATATTTTATGTTTCGTGATTTTCAAAGCAGGAATATCATGATCAAAAAGGAAAAGGTGCATTTCATCGATTTTCAGGGCGGTATGAAGGGCGCTCTTCAATACGACCTGGCTTCCATGCTCTGGCAGGCAAAGGCTGAATTGAGTGAAGAATGGAAAAAAGACCTCCTGGAATTTTATATGGATTGTGTGGAAGAAGAACTGGGAGTTCCGTTCAAAAAGGAATTATTTGTAGAACAGTATCATGGATATGTCCTCATCCGCATCATGCAGGTATTGGGCGCTTACGGTTTCCGTGGTCTCTTTGAAAGAAAAGCACATTTCCTGGTGAGTATACCCCTGGGATTGAAAAACCTGCGTTCATTTCTTCGTCAGTACAACATAGGAAAAAATATTCCGGAATTTGAAAGGATGCTGAACCTGATAGTCGAAGATGATATCATCGAACGATTTATACCGCCCCGTGCAAACGCAGACACACCACTGGTGGTTCATATTAACAGTTTTTCTTTCAGGAAATCCATTCCTCCGGATATCACTGGCAATGGCGGAGGTTTTGTTTTTGATTGCCGTGCTATTCTGAACCCGGGCCGGCGGGAGGAATTTAAAACCAAGACGGGTAGGGACCGGGAAGTAATGGACTTCCTGGAACAGCAAACGAAAATGCCGGAATACATGAATAGTGTTTTTGACCTTGTGGATATTTCAGTTGAAGATTATATACGTCGCGGATTTAAGAACCTGATGGTGAATTTCGGCTGCACGGGTGGTCAGCACCGTAGTGTGTATGCTGCCGATTCCCTGGGCCGCCATCTGAAAAACAAATTCGGCGTCACAGTAGAAATAAATCATGTTGAACAGACTTCGAAGGATTGGAAGAACTGAATCTAGGGAAAAAGTTTCTCGGCTTCAGCAACAGATTCTGTTCTGCCCACATCCACCAGTTTTGATCCGGAATGATCAAATCCACGGATCGGATGAGCATACGCCAGTTCAAGGTAAACATCTATAATTGAAAATTTCCCCTGCTGATGCATAAGCGAAAATATCTCAGGTGAAATCAGGTGGACACCACTGAATGCCTTTTCATATAGTTTCCTGCCCGGAATTGAAATCTTTTCTTCACCCGTTTTTGTATTACGCCAACCGCAGAGCCTTTCTCCATCGTCAAATAGAAAGTAACGGGAAGACAGGCGGTTTGTGATTGCCAGCGTGGCGAGCGGTTTTTTTTCTTTGTGAAACTCAATCATGGTATGAAGATCAAGATTCGTCAGGATGTCCGCGTTCATCAGGATAAACGGGCCGTTATCAAAATATCCGGCTGCTTTCTTTAACCCGCCGCCCGTTTCCAGCACTTCATCCGATTCATCACTGATCGTGACATTGCTTCCCCATCCGTCGTGTATAATAATGGCTTCACGGATCTGTTCTTCGAAATGATGCACATTTACAATCACATCTTTAATCCCAAAAGACCGCAGGTACTCCAGGTTTCTTTCAAGGAGGCTTCTCCCGTTCACCAGCGCAAGCGCTTTGGGATGAAGGTCTGTCCACGGTTTGAAACGTGTACCCAGGCCTGCTGCCAGGATCATGGCCTTCATCAGAGAACGATATTTTGGACCAGGCTGCTCTTATCAGGGTAGTCTGTATTAAAGTGCAGACCGCGACTTTCTTTTCTGAACTGCGCGCCTTTGACGATCAGGTAACCAGTTGTGATCAGGTTCCTGACCTCACAGAGCTGGGGAGAAACCAGTGTGGTTTCATATAATGATTCAATTTCTTCATGCAGCAGATCCAATCTGTTGATCGCGCGGGTCAGACGGATATTTGTTCGCACAATGCCTACGTAATCACTCATCAGCAGCTGCAGCTCCTTGATACTTTGCGTAATTAAAATCATTTCGCCGGGAGCCGTTGTTCCTTCTGCATTCCAGTCAGGTATATCTTCACGGAAAGAAATGGTTTTAATTCTCTCAATGGCGGAGATATAACAGCGATGTGCAAAGACCATGGCTTCCAGCAGGGAATTACTGGCCAAACGGTTCGCGCCGTGTAAACCGGTGGACGCGCATTCTCCGCAGGCATACAGGTTTCGTATGGATGTATGACCCCATTCGTCGGTTTTGATACCTCCGCAACTATAGTGTGCAGCGGGTGCGACAGGAATCATCTGCACAGCGACATCGATCCCTGCCGATTTGCAGGTCGAATAGATATTCGGAAAATGCTCAACGAATTTTGTGATATCCATATTGCGGCAGTCAAGATACACGTGTTCAGTACCGCCTTTTTTCATCTCATTATCGATGGCTCTTGCCACGATATCTCTTGGTGCGAGGTCCTTTCGTGCATCATATTTCTCCATAAAGGCTTCGCCTTTTTTATTCCGGAGAATGCCACCGTCCCCTCTTACAGCTTCGGTGATCAGAAAAGAAGGACTCACGCCTTGCTGATAGAATGCCGTGGGATGGAATTGAATAAATTCCATATTTTCAATCCTGCCCTTCGCACGATATACCATGCCGATACCATCACCGGTTGCAATCACCGGATTGGTTGTTGTTCTGTAAACCTGTCCGTTGCCTCCTGTTGCAAAAACTGTGATCCGGGATAAAATTTTGATGATGCGATGCTCTTTCATATCCAGTGCATAGATACCATAACACTCAATATCCGGGGTGGACTTTGTTACCAGATAACCAAGGTGGTGTTGTGTGATGATATCCACCACAAAACAATGTTTGATGATCTCGATATTTTTCTGGGAAGCTACCGTCTGTAGTAACGCCCGTTCCATTTCTCTCCCCGTAACGTCTTTATGATGCAGGATGCGGAACTCAGAATGGCCTCCCTCTCTCCCTCTTTTAAATTCACCTTCTTCATCCTTGTCGAACCGTGCTCCCCATTCGATCATTTCCTGGATACGCTGGGGTCCTTCCTTTACAACAATCTCCACGATTTTCGGATTGCACAGCCCGTCGCCGGCAATCAGGGTATCCTCAATATGTTTTTCAAAACTGTCATTCTCAAAATCAGTGACCCCCGCGATTCCGCCCTGAGCGTATTTTGTATTGGTTTCGTCAGCAATCGTTTTTGTGATCACAAGGACCTGCTGGTCCGGACAGGCTTTCGCCACTTTCAATGCATACGTGAGTCCCGCAATACCCGAGCCGACCACGAGAAAATCCGTTTTTCTTTGCATAGTTCTTTCCTAGTAAACAATTGTGTACTCGAATTTTTCCGGATGGTCAAACACTTCAATAAGGTTGTATTGGAAAACCACTTTCTTCCTGTCGGGGAAAAGTTTAGCAAGACTATTATCAACCTTCTTGACCGGCCTTGGTAAACTAATGGTCAATGTGTAAGGAATCGAAATGCCCATATTGCCTGCGTCTTTCATTTGCGCATACTGCGAACTCGCCTGCAGCACCTTCCATTTTTCTGCATTTAATTTCCGGGAAAGCAAACCATCGTGACTTACAAAATCATAAATCGCATTAAACTGGTTCATATCGGGCATGCCACTGTCATTCCCGGAAGAAGTGGAATCCGGTTTGCCCGCCATGCCTTTAAACAATTGCGTAAATCCGAGCGATTGGTTATTCATTGAATTATACAATTGCTGAAGATCCGACAAACTTTTAAAAGGAATAACAACATCACTTTTGAATTCTTTCTGATCCATATTCAGCAATAAATGAACTGAACCATCCCGGGTGAGCGCTTTATTTTCAGCAGAAATATTTTTAGCGGTATCCAGGAGGTTTCTCATCATAACCGTGGTATCAATATTCTTTGACGGCATTTGTTTGTCCATTTCATCCTTCCCCAAATAACTCTGCATGGCCTGGAGCAACTGGCTCATATCGGTATGAACGGAGTACACTCCCTTTCCATCCGGTTTTACGTCGATATCCTCATTAATTTCAAAGCAGCCTGCCAGTAAAAACATACTGACAAGGGTGAGCACATATTTCAGTCTTTTCATAAAAAGAATTGTAAGGCAAGGTACATGTTTACCCGAATTCCAATTGATATAACACGCTAAAACTTTGTGAATCGCCGGGTTCCAAAATAATCAGACCCAAACCATTATTAAAGCAATCAGGTGCTGAACTCAGGTTCTCAATAGCAATGCTCTTCCGGTCTTCAGGTGTATAGATTTGCAGCCACGGATATCGGTTTTCAGGAAAGAAACGTAAACACAAACCATTTTCCGGATTTTCCAGCGTCGTTGCCGGAATTCCCGGATCAGGTTCCAGTAAAAAACAATGGTCGAATATTTCTGTACCGATCAGCCGGGGAGAATAAAATTTGTCTGATTCAACCAGTTCCCCCGAGGGGATAAGTTTGTCATCAAAAACAAGGTTTAGCCTGGAATGAAATGATAATATCCAGTCGTCTACTTTTCCTTCCAGGCTAAAGTAGGGATGCCATCCATCAGCTATGGGTAAACGCACCGGTGAAGCGTTTTTTACGGTCGTGTCAAGATACAACCGGCCATGTCTTTTCAATGTATATTTGACCTGTAAGAGATAGTCGAAGGGATATGCGGGGTCGTCTTTTTGATAATGGTATTCAAGAGTAACCGATGCCTGTTCATGTTCGATTTTTTTCTCTTTCACATGAAACGACTTGTCAGCAACAAGACCATGAATGGCTGATCCATCTTTGAATTTGTTTTGGAATTCAAAGGAGTTGCCCTCGAAATTATATTTACCTTCTGAAATCCGGCACACGAAGGGAGAAAGTTTCGCGCTTTTGTAAAACGAATCATGATTTTTTTTCAGGTCAGCCAGGTTTTTGTAATTGTTGATAACCTGTATCCTCCGGTTCCCCAAAGGAATCGAGAATTCGTGCAGCAGCGCTCCATACCCCGGCAACACCCTGACCTGTATACCTGAAGACAAATCGGTGATTTGTAACAGGTCCAGATCATCGTCCTTTTCGGGTGTAATCGTAAATGACATTTGATTGAAAATTAATTTCCCGGTGAATGGAAGTAGACATACGTAAGCAATTTCAGCATTATTTTGGAAAAGCATGCCAGGTATCTAAGGCTCCGGGCAGGGTCAACCTGATCGGTGAACACACCGACTATAATCTGGGATATGTACTCCCTGCGGCAATAGACAGATATATAACCCTGGCCCTGGCACCAAACGAGGATGCGCAACTGACCATGCGGGCGCTCGAATACAATGAGCATTTCACTTTTTCATTGGACAAGATGCATCCGGTGAAGGGCTGGCCTTCCTATCTCCTGGGTATGATCTATATGATGATGCCTGAAAAACACCTGCCGCATGGCATGGACATCCTTATATCCGGAAATGTTCCTGTGGGTGCCGGTATGAGTTCTTCTGCTGCACTTTGTTCGGCTTTTGGCATGGCACTCAATGAAATCTTTCACCTGGGTTTCTCCAAAATGGAAATTGCACTTGCGGGACAAAAAACAGAGCAGGTCTTTGCTGGCCTTCAGTGTGGCATTATGGACCAGTTCGCCAGCCTCCATGGAAAAACGGATCACCTGATGAAACTGGATTGCCGCAACCTGGAATTTGAATATATACCATTTCATTATCCGGATATTTGTTTAATACTTGTGAATTCCATGGTAAGCCATTCATTGGCATCGTCGGAATATAATCTTCGCAGGCAGCAGTGTGAGGAGGGGGTCGCTGTTCTTCAGAAATATTATCCGGGTATTCAATCCTTACGCGATGTTCAGCGTGAACAACTGGAAAAACATCATACTGAATTAGATGTACCGGTGTATAAAAGATGCCGTTTTATTCTGGAGGAAAATCAGCGCCTGATCGATGGCTGTGTTTTTTTACATAAAAGAGACCTGGATGGCTTTGGCGAACTGATGTATGCATCGCATGCAGGATTGAGCTTTGATTATGAAGTGAGTTGCCCTGAATCAGACTTCCTGGTGAAGACGATCAAAGAATGTAAAGGCGTAAAAGGAGCGCGACAAATGGGTGGTGGTTTCGGCGGATGTGTAATCAGCCTGGTGGAGAACACATTTGCGGAGCCATTTATTAAAGAGATTCAGAGCAAATATGAAATGCAGTTTGGAAAAACTCCGGATTGTTATATAACGAATATCAGCGAAGGAGCAGTCTTTAAAAACTAAAATTTATAATCCAACATTTCATTCGGGCCTTTCGATCCATTCATTGTTTTCCTTCAAAAGACCGATTAGTTCATCAACAGCCGTTTCACTGTTTACGCCGCGTTTCATGACTTCCTTGCCCTTGTACAACGTAATTTTCCCGGGACCGCTGCCTACATAACCAAAATCGGCATCGGCCATCTCCCCGGGTCCGTTTACGATACATCCCATGATCGCGATCTTCAGGCCCTTGAGATGACTTGTCATAGATCGAATCCTGGCCGTCGTTTCCTGAAGATCAAAAAGTGTTCTTCCACATGAAGGGCAGGAGATATATTCAGTCTTTGAAATCCTTGTTCTCGCAGCCTGTAATATGGAAAACGAAGTGTTATTCAAAAACTGATGATTATTGTTTGCCTGGAGATATGTTCTCCCGCTGACCTGGTCGTTCATTAATTTATCAGGATCATTGATCAGCCAGATTCCGTCGCCCATGCCATCTGTTAACAAAGCGCCGGCTTCCACGGCAAAATGAATAAGCTGCCGGTCAATGGAATTTTCTGTGCATTCAACGGCCAGGATCACCGGAATATCCAGGTTGTGGTTCATCAGTTCCATCATAAAGCGTCGGGTATCCAAAACAGGATTTTCATTGTCCGAATTGAGACAAATTACCAGCCCCGGTATTTTTTGTAACAAGGCGAATAATTCATCTCCGACAATCTGATTTGAATTCAGCGATAAAAAATTCATAGAAGGTGACCAGGTTTCAGCTTTTTCCACCTGGTTCATAAAGTACAATGGGAAATACTTTTCTTCGCCGGCAATTGTTTTTTGACTGGCCATTGCTTTCCAGTTTTCATAATTGCAGATAACCTTGCAGGTCCCGGGCAGGTCAAAATCCAGGATTTTATCCCCGGTATAAATATAGTCTGCCGCGGCGTCCCCGATTGTCCATTTGTCTGTTGCGGTATCATATTGATATCCGATGCGTTGAAGGGATTCGCGTGTAACGGATTCTGTATTCATGAAATCGGCACAAACCACGGGAGGATGGCTGCCACCAATATTATAAACAGCGCGGGTTTTTCTTCTTTTATATTCGAAGGGCGAATAAGGAATTTTTTCAACCGGCGGAATACCGGTATCACGGCTTTTTGAAATATAACGGGCAACAATATCCTGGCAGACGGGGATCTCAAATTCCGGATCTTCGGTCAGCGATACCCGTATGGTATCTCCGATGCCGTCCTCCAAAAGTGTACCGATGCCGATGGCCGATTTGATTCTTCCGTCTTCTCCGTCTCCAGCTTCCGTCACGCCGATATGCAAAGGATAAATAAGATTGAATTCATCGTGCATTGTTTTTATCAGCAGCCGGTAAGCCTGAACCATAACCAGGGGATTACTGGATTTCATGCTCAATACGATCTGGTGATAGTTCTCGCTCCGGGCAATCCGAAGAAATTCCATGGCGCTTTCCACCATACCGACCGGGGTATCGCCATATCGGCTCATAATACGGTCACTTAATGATCCGTGGTTTGTGCCGATACGCATAGCAGTACCATATTCCTTGCATATCCTGATCAGGGGCAGAAACCGGTCCCTGATTCTTTCAATCTCTTCCTGGTAATCCTGGTCACTATATTCTATGAAATCAAACTTCTTTTTGTCGGCATAGTTACCCGGATTCACCCGTACCTTCTCAACAATACGCGCGGCAATTTCAGCCGCATTCGGGGTGAAGTGTATGTCAGCAACGATGGGTGTAGAGAAACCCCTTTTCCGGATTTCATTTTTAATATTGAGCAGATTTTCCGCTTCTGTTTTACTGGGTGCCGTAATACGTATCAGTTCAGCCCCGGCTTCTATGCAACGGATGGACTGCTCCACGGTTTTCATCGTGTCCATCGTATCGAATGTTGTCATGGTCTGTACCCGTATCGGCGCGCCGCCCCCCAGCTGCAGGTTGCCGACAGTGACGGGAACCGTATTCAACCGCTCGTACGCTGTCAGGGAATTCGTATACAAATGCTGCATGCTGTGAGGAATGATTCCACAAAATTAACGAATCGCATCCGCGATTACCAATCCTTCTCAGGCTGGCTCAGCGAATGGGTCTTGTTCTGATTCATTTTATCCTGAACGTCTTTCTCCCTTTGAATCAGGGATTTAAGGTATTGCTCCACCTGTTGTTTGGTGAGTTTACTTGGCTGGGGTTTGGGATGGTTATCCTGCTGCTGATTTTGTTTTTGATTCTTATCGTTTTGTTTCTGGTCCTTTTTTTCCTGTTGCTGCTGTTTCTTTTTTTCCAACAGGGCTTTTACAAGGTTGTCCCGTGCAGCGCTATCCGTCGAATTCAGGCGCAGGGCATTTTTCCACGCGTCAATGCTTTCATCGAGTTTTTTCTGACGAATCATGGCAACTCCTTTATTATAATACGCGCCCTGCCTCGTATTTTCATCCGCCTTGGATTGTAACACGTCATCGTATGAGCTAACCGCTTTTTCATAATCGTTTTTCCGGTATAGTGCGTCTCCCTGATTAAAATTGGCATTCGGATTGCCGGGCGATGTTTTCAACGCCTTATCATAGTTGCTGAGCGACCGGTCATAGTCCTGTTTATTATAATAACGGTTTCCCTGTCGTATAAGTGCATCGGTTGTCTGGGCCCGCAGGAATGAACCCACGAACAACATCAAAAACAGTAATATGGATTGCGGATGTTTATGCAATTTTTCTTTTTCTTTCGGGTATGAATAATTCAAGTACAAGCATGATTCCTGCCATCGCAATGAACCAGGGGAAATAGTTCTTATAGTTAATAAATTCATTGTCTGCCAATGCCCGTTTTTCAATACTGTCCAGGCGCTGGGTTAATGTAATGGTGGCGTCTTCCAGGTTTTCCAGGTGGATATAAATACCATTGGTCGCATCTGAGATGCCAGTTAGTTCAGGTTCATTAAGTTTTGAAATAACGACATTTCCTTTGTCGTCTTTTTTTGGTTCTTTGGTCTCCGGATCAATGATCACAGAACCCTCCGTCGAACCGATGCCTACGGTGTTCACCATAACGCCATCATCCGCGAGTTGTTTGGCTGTTTTTAATCCTTCCGGATCATGGTCCTCACCATCCGAGATCAGTACAACGGCTTTGTATTTATGTTCATTCCGATTAAAAGAGCTGTTGGCCATTGTGAGCGCTTCTGCAAACACGGTTCCCTGTGTCGGAACCGCGTCCGGTCCGGCTTCGGAAATGTATAATTTTGCCGCTCCATGATCGGTTGTAAGGGGCATCTGCATATAGGACCTCCCGGCAAATAAAATCAGGCCCACACGGTCATTCTGCAAACGGTCTATCAGACGGTATAAAAGTTGTTTGGCTTTGTCAAGACGGCTTGGTTTCACATCCTGGGCCAGCATACTTTTACTTACATCCAGTACGATCATAACATCCACGCCCTGTCGCGATATATTTTCTGCGTTACCCCGGCCCCGGAGATTGGCCAGACCGCCAACAAGGAAAAAGACAGCTCCGCAGACCAGCATAAATTTGAGCAGGAAATTTTCAGCTGAAAATGATTTCACCATCTGGGCCACCAACGATGGATCTCCAATCCTCGTACCCAGCTTTTTCTTCCATCGGATTAACCGGAAATATAAAAAGACGAGAACGGGAACCAGAATTAAACCAATAAAATATTCCGGGTGCTGAAAATGCAATTATTAATTATTAATTATCAATTATCAATTATCAATTGTATGTCTTGACGCAATATAACAAACCCCCGTCTACCGTTTTATTTCTTTCCGTTAAAAAATCCTAAATGGGTCAGTATGTCCCTGAGTAGTTTGATCCGCACTTTTGGCACCTGTTCAGGGTCAGGTGATTCTATATTCAGAACGAAAAAATAGGGATGTTTATTTTCTTCGATCCATCCAACCACCCAACCCAGGCCATGTCCGTTCTCCAAACGACCCCAGCCGGTCTTATAACATAATTTGTAGTTTGAATTCTGCTCCCGCAGCATCACAGATTGTACAATCTCCTGGGTACGTTTAAAAAAAGGCAGTTGGTCGAAGTATAACTTTTTTACCAATCCCAGTTCCTCATCGGGTTTCACTTTGAGCCGGTTGTTCAGCCAGAATGAATCAATCGGGCCGCTGATATTCCGGTTACCATACCCCAGGCTGTCGATCCACAGTTGCATCGTATCGCGGCCAATCCGCCTGGCTACTTCCTGATAATAAGGAACAGCAGAAACCGCAAAGGCTTCTTTCATTGTGAGGTCTTTGTTCCAGTCCTCATTCCATCTTTTAACGCCATCCCAGCGGATGACCATGTTTTCATCTTTGATAACACCGGTTTGTATACCGATCAGTGAATTCACTATTTTAAAAGTAGACGCAGGTGTATAGGAACTGTCGCGATAACGGGGAAGATTATAAATAGTAAAGTTATTTCTTCCGTTATTGAACAATGCAAAACATCCTTTAACGGAAGCTGAATCAAAATAAACGCCCAGGCTTTCATCTTCTGTCACGTTATTGGTCGAACATCCCGAGACGACAACAAAAAGAAAGACTGGAATCAGGAAACGGGTCATATTTAATTTTTGCAAAAATAAGCACCCGGAAACTAACCGGATTTGGTTATATTTAAAGACAGGATCCATCATGCTCAACAAGGTCGATATTGAAAAATACTTTATTGCTGAAAAACATGAGAGTCTTGTTTTTCTGATCGTCGGACTTGCAGCCATTTCTCTGGCACTGATTTTTTATTTTATAGTGAAGACACAGATATACCGGGGCGCGGCACTCCCTTTGTTGATATTGGGTCTGGTTCAGGCCATCGCGGGATACACCGTTTATATCAAAAGTGATGACCAGCGCATCAGCCAGGTATATGCTTACGATATGAATCCCGATCAGTTGAAAACAATCGAACTTACCAGGATGCGCAAAGTCAAAACAAATTTTCTGGTTTATCGCTGGATTGAGATCGGCGCATTTGTTGCAGGCATTGCCTTGTATTTTCTATTCCGGAATCAGCCCGGAAATGCTTTTTGGATAGGGCTTGGCGTAACGCTTACGCTCATGGCTGCCGAATTGTTTACTGCGGACTTTATTGCTGAAAAAAGAGCCGTTCTGTACACATCGCAACTGGAGACTTTTAATAAGCTAGCCGTGTAGGACAGTTCCTGCATCGGCAACATAAGCCTCTTCGTTCCGGCCCTGGTATGTATGATTCAGGTTTTCCAGAATGATTTCTATCTCCTGAAGGCTGGCTGTCTGAACAAGCTGGTTGCGTACTTCTTTAATATGAGGAATACCTTTCAGGTAATTACTGTAATGCCGGCGCATCTCCAGGATGCCGAGTACGGGTCCCTTCCATTCGACGGAACGGTAAAGATGCTGGCGGATCACCGCGATCCTTTCCCCGACTGACGGGGCTTCCAGGTGATTGCCGGTTTTCAGAAAATGTTTGATTTCCTGAAAGATCCAGGGATAACCAATGGCCGCACGGCCAATCATGATTCCGTCCACACCATACCTGTTTTTGTATTCAAGTGCTTTTTCCGGACTGTCAATATCGCCGTTGCCAAAGATGGGAATCCGCATACGCGGATTGTTTTTTACCCTTGCAATCAAGGTCCAGTCGGCTTCTCCCTTGTACAACTGCGACCGCGTTCTGCCATGTATTGTGAGGGCGCCAATGCCTTCATCCTGTAAACGCTCGGCGACATCTTCGATATTTTTCGAATCATCATCCCAGCCCAGCCGCGTTTTAACGGTCACGGGTAACCGCGTGGACTGAACAACGGCCCTGGTGAGCCTGACCATCGCCGGCACGTCTTTCAATACAGCAGCGCCGGCTCCTTTGCAAACGACTTTTTTTACGGGACAACCAAAATTGATATCTACCAGGTCAGGGTTTGTAGCATCGATGATCCGTGCGCTGAGCGACATGGCTTCTTCGTCACCCCCGAAAATCTGGATGCCGAAGGGTCGTTCATATTCAAAAAAATCCAGTTTCTGCCTGCTTTTCATGGCATCCCGGATAAGTCCTTCGGATGAAATAAACTCGCTGAACATGAGGTCGGCGCCATATTTTTTGCACACATACCGGAATGGCGGATCACTCACGTCTTCCATGGGCGCCAGGAGCAGGGGGAAATCCGGCAATCTAATATGTTCTCCAATCTGGATTGGCATGTAACGGGGATTTTCAACATGGAAACGCGCATATTGAAATTGAAGGCTTGTTGCTTAATTTCGCCATTCTTCCTGGCTCAAAGATACTCATTAAACCCTGTAGCCGGAAACCTCTGCATGCATACTTACCTTCGAAATAAGCCGGCCTGGTTACAATTGATCATTTTCGGCGGCCTGACAGTCGGTATTCTTTTGCTCTGCGTCACAGTAGGTATCAATATCCTGGCCCACATCTGCCATTTAACGGTGATGCAGATAGCAAACATGGGTCCGGCGGACTATGCCCGTCCCGAGAATGCAGGGGTCATGAAAGGAATATTAATTATTCAGGACGCCGGACTATTCATCCTGCCCCCGCTGGTATATGCTTACCTGGCAGATCCCCGCCCGCAGGCATATGCGGGTCTGAAAGCGCCACAGAAAAACTACTTTCTTGTAATTGCCCTGGTCACAATGATCGCGGGTTATTTTACGGTGGAATTCCTCGGGCAGATAAACGAATCGATCATACATCTCTTGTCGAAGTCAACACAAAAGTGGATTGAAAGTGGTGAAGAGAACGCGAACGGGATGCTGGAAAATATTATATCTGTTAAAAAACCTTCGGATCTGCTGGTGGCTATTTTTTACGTGGCAGTACTTCCCGCGATCGGCGAAGAACTTTTTTTCAGAGGCATCCTTCAGAAATTTTTTATCCAGATCTTCAAATCCGCATGGCCCGGAATTATTTTTACCGGGTTTCTGTTTTCAGCCTTTCACATGCAGTTTATGGGATTCCTTCCCCGGATGGCACTTGGCATTATCCTGGGCGCTCTCTATTGGTTCAGCGGCAGTATTTTCACTTCCATGCTGGGCCATTTTGTATTTAATTCGATCGGTATTCTGCTCATCTATTTCAAGGTTGCTGACCTGGATTCGAAACCCGGTACCAACGCAGCACTTGGTTTGATCGGTGTTGTTTCACTGGCATTTGTCGTATTTCTCCTGAATTACCTGAGAAAGAAATCCACTACCACCTATGCCGCCGAATTTCCCCGCTTTCCTGAAGTCACAATTTTCGATGATACGGAACCCCCGGCGTAATTTCCATTTACGTAACTTCACTTTATGGCACTTCAGGCAGTCACTTTCAGAACAAGAGCACTGACTTCACTGGTGTTTGTCGCCGTGATGCTGGCCGGTCTGCTTTGGAATATCTGGAGTTTTTTTATCCTGTTTTCTATTATTCATTTTGGGTGCTGGTACGAATACCAGAAATTACTCGCCAGGATTGATGCTTCATATTCCGAAATCAGCGCATTCCAGAAATACGGTGTCATGATTGCAGGCTGGTGCATCATGATGTATTGCGCTCGCCCTGGTTATGTTGGCGACGTGGGGAATGTCGGTCTGCACAACGCTGGATTATACGGAGGCCTCTTGTTTCTTTTTATTCTGCCGGTGGCTGAAATTTTATATACGCGGAAAACATATTTGCGGAATATGGGATATTCGGCGCTCGGACTGATTTATATTTCCCTGAGTCTGGGTATGCTCCTTAACCTCCGCACTTTTTATCCCGGCCCAACCCTGGAAGCGGTCAACAAATTACTGGTACTGGCCATCATTCTGAGTTTATGGGTGAATGATACGATGGCATATCTTGTCGGCTCACTCATTGGCCGGACGCCACTCTCAGCGATTTCGCCAAAGAAAACCTGGGAGGGTACCATCGGTGGGATTGTATTTGCTGTTATCACCATGGGCGCCGTGGGATTTTATTTAAACAGTGGGTTTGAGATGCAGACTGTAACCAATTGGGTGATCGTGGCAGCCATCGCCGCTATTGCGGGTACGGTCGGCGACCTCCTGCAGAGTAAATTAAAACGACTGGCAGATGTAAAAGACAGTGGCCATATCATGCCCGGGCACGGAGGCTTTCTGGATCGGTTCGACTCACTCCTTTTTGCCACTCCCTTCATTTGGCTTTACATCGTTATGTTTGCATAATTAAAGAGCCGGAATTTTTCTACCGATGACCATTCACAAAGAAGGATATAAAACGATTGCACTCTGCGTAATCATTTTTATCACCTTAAACCTGATTTCTTTTTATACTGTCAGTTTTCATCTTCCCTGGTTAAGCTGGTTGATTTTTATAGCCAGCCTGGCCCTCCTTCTTTTTATCATCTCATTTTTCAGAGTCCCTGCGCGTGTACCATCGGTCAATGAAAAATACATCGTTTGTCCGGCCGACGGAAAAGTGGTCGTGATCGAAGAAATTACGGATGTTGAATATTTTCACGACCGCCGTTTGCAGGTGTCTATTTTTATGAGCCCGGCCAACGTACACCGTAACGTGAACCCTATCAGCGGGGACGTCATTTACAGCCAGTATCACAAGGGTAAATACCTGGTCGCCTGGAACCCGAAATCCTCAACGGAAAACGAAAGACATAGCGTGGTGATAAAGAATCCGAAAGGTAGTTTGCTCGTTAAACAAATTGCAGGTGCACTGGCCAAGCGGATCATCAACTATCTCTCCACCGGACAGCAGGTGGAACAATGCGCCGAAATGGGGTTTATAAAATTCGGATCCCGCGTGGATATATTACTGCCGCCGGACACCCTGTTAAAAATAAAACTCAACCAGATGGTCAAGGGCGGCGTGACCGTGCTGGCGGAGTGGTGATAAATTCTAAAATAAGTTCTTCAGCTCTTTTATTGAATATACCGTGAACGTTGCATCCACCGGCTCGGGATTACCGGTATGATTTACGTACACCTGGTCAATGCCTGCTTCTCTTGCACCGAGAATATCCACGTCAGGCGTATCACCGATCATAATGCTTTCTTTTTTCCCTGCGCCGGTTTTCAGGAGAGCATATTCAAATATTTCCGGATGGGGCTTCAGACTGTTGGAGCCTTCTGACGTGATCACTTCCCGGAAATACCTGTCAATGCCCGATGTTATCAGTTTACGATGCTGTGTTTTTTCAAAACCGTTGGTGATCAGGTGGAGGATATATTTTTTTTCAGTCAGATAATTCAATATTTCAATCGTATCCGGAAAGAGCGCTTTCTTGGTTGGCAGGATCTCCAGGAATTCGACGCCCATCTTTCTGGCCAGGGATTCGTCCCCGTTTTTAAATTCAAGCAGGCTGAGCGACATTCTCTTCCAGCGTAATTCATCCACTTTCATCAGTCCCTTCCGGTACCGGTCCCATAGCCGTTCATTGTGACCGAGATACAGTTTATGAAAAAGATCGAAATCGTGAACGCCTGCATCGGCCAGGGACAGTGAATGGTAAATATCTTTCAGCGCTTCTCTGCTATTGCTGTCGAAATCCCATAGCGTATGATCCAGGTCGAAAAAAAGGTGCTTATAGATCATGGTGTAATTTACATTTTCTACATTTCTACATTTCACGTTTCGTAAATTGCATGCATGAAGATTGTAATCACCGGCGCATCACGGGGACTTGGATTCAGTATGGCTGAAGCATTTGCCGCAGAAGGACATGATCTCTTTCTCACAGCCCGCAATGAAGTGAAACTGTATGGCGCACTTGAATCACTGATGAGCCGTTTTCCCGATCAGGTCATCAAAGCAAACCCGTTTGATTTGGGCACAAAAAATGGCCCGGGGGATTTTGGAAACTGGGTGCTGGGTCTTGGAATTGAGCCAGACATTCTTATCAACAATGCGGGTTCTTTTGAGCCGGGACGAATTTGTGATGAACCAGATGGACAACTCGAAAATATGCTCAATGTCAATCTGCTCAGTGCGTATCATCTCACGCGGGTTCTGCTGCCTCCTATGATCAAACGCAGATCGGGTCATATTTTCAATATCAGTTCCATAGCCGCCTTACAGGCTTATCCAAATGGGGGATCTTACAGTATCAGCAAGTTTGCGCTTACCGGCTTCTCAAAAAACCTGCGCGAAGAATTAAAACCCTATTCTATCAAAGTAACCTGTATTTACCCGGGCGCCGTATATACGGACTCCTGGGCAGGCAGCGGCGTAGCACCCGGTCGCATCATGAAGCCTTCGGATATAGCGGATACGATCGTACAAATCTCGAAACTTTCTCCCCAGGCCCTGGTGGAAGAGCTCGTCATTCGCCCGCTGGCGGGGGATCTATAATGAATTGCAATAGACTTTAACAGGTTTTTACACAATTAGCTTTCCCCTGTTTTTATATTTGCAACAACCGGAATGAATGTAAAATCAACAACCATCGGATCTTTTCTACCATTTAAAATTATTATTGCGTGTTCCCTCTGCCTGGTGCTCGGTCCGGCTATGGCGCAGGTGAAGTTTTCTGCCCAGGCCAGCACGAACGACATGGGGAAATCTGACTATGTCGAGATCCAGTTTGTCATTGAAAATGCAAAAGATATCGGGGACGTAAAGACGCCGGACTTCCCTGATTTTACAATTGTACAGGGACCCAACCAGTCTACGGGGATGAGTATCGTAAACGGCGCCATGTCCCAATACCGCGGAATCAACTTTGTTTTGCAACCCAGGAAAGCAGGGACGCTCACGATAAAACCAGCAACCGCTACAATCGATGGCCAGCTTATGCATACCAGTCCAATCCAGATCATGGTTCACAACCAGCCTGGGCAAAACAGCAATTCTCCAGCGTTAAATCCGCTGCCGGATCCTACCTGGCCAAAGGCTCAGCCTCCCGTGGATATGGACGAAGTGATACGGCCGGGAGAAAATGTGGATGAAAAAATAAGGAAGAATTTTTTTGTAAAAGTGGATGTGAGCAAAACGGATTGCTATGTCGGTGAACCCATCGTGGCCACGTATAAATTATACGCCCGTCTGCGATCGGATTCGCGTGTGACCCGGCATCCTTCCCTGAACGGGTTCGGTGTGTATGATATGATCGATCCCGCCGACGATCGTGTGTCCGTTGAAAAAGTAAACGGGAAGAATTTTTCTGTCCATATCATCCGTAAAACCCAACTCATTCCATTACAAGCCGGCGATATCACACTGGATCCGGTGGAACTCGATAACAATATTTATTTTTTTAAAACCGATGCGGCAGCAGTGAAAAGTCCGGGTCAGGGACTGGGTGGTTTGCTCGACCGGCTTTTTGACCCGGAACCATCCGGTACACCCGTTACCCAACATGTGGTGCTGGACAGCAAACCGGTCACTATCCACGTCAGGCCCCTGCCGGATGCCGGTAAGCCGGCAGACTTCAGCGGCGCAGTCGGAAAATATACGATCATGGCATCTGTGGATTCGAAAGAAGTGGATACGGGAGACGCAGCGCTGCTGTCCGTTGTTGTCAAAGGGTCCGGTAATCTTCCGGTAGTCAATGCACCGCAGGTTAACTGGCCCGTGAATATGGAATCGTACGATGTGAGCAGCAAAGAGAATATCGATAAAACAAAAGCGCCACTCTCAGGATCAAAAACGTTTACCTATAGCTTTATATGTTCTCAGCCGGGAAAATATATTATCCCCGCTATCAGTATGAATTATTTCGATCCGGTTACCAGGGCTTACAGGAATATTGAAACCGATCCGCTGAATGTGCAGGTTAACCATGCTATAAAAAAGAGACCGGCGAAACCGGTGGCGGCGCCTGTGGAGACGGTCAGCCGGGATTGGTCAAAATATGCCTGGTGGGGATTCGCCTTTTTGCTGCTTGCAGCTGCCGGACTCTTTATCATTCGGCAATCAAAAAAAGATGCTGTTCTAAGAGCAGAAAAAGAAAAACAGGCGGCCGAACTGGAAAGACAGAAACAGGCACCTCCCGTGATCCATCCTCTGCAGGAATCGAGGGAACTCATGGCCTCCGGGGATTTCAGCAGGTTTTATTCATCTGTGAACAGGGCGATCTGGAAATCCGTTTCGGATAAACTTCAACTGCCCGCGAGCGAACTCAATAAATTAAATATTGCCAGCGGCCTCCGTACCAAGGGCTGGAGCGATGAGGAAATCATCCGGTTGAAAAATGTTTTAAATGAATGTGAGATGAAACTGTATACGCCGGAGTTCAGTACGAGTGATATGGTGCGGATAATGGATGCTGCGGAGGAAATCATAAAAAAACTGAGTGCTTAACTGCCCGGCGCTCACTCAGTATACTTGTATCCCACACCCCTGACAGAATGAAAATGTTTTGGATTCCGGCTGTCATCCTCAAAATATTTACGGAAGTTCAGGATGAAATTATCAATCGTGCGTGTATTCGGGTAAACCTGGTATCCCCAAACAACCTGCAGAATCTTTTCTCTTTTCACCACTTCATTTTTGTTTTCGATCAGCAGCTTGAGCAACATGACTTCTTTCTTGCTCAGCTGGAATCGTTCGTTTTTTTTATTAAATGCTTCCTGCGCTTTAAAATCAATGATGTTTTTTCCAAAAACATATCGCTCTGAAACAGTATTCCGTTCCTGCAGTCTTTCATTTTTTTCAATCAGCTTCTGTACGCGCAAAAGCAGCTCTTCCAGGTTAAAAGGTTTATTGAGATAGTCATCCGCTCCTTTTTTTAATCCGAGGATCCGGTCGGCGCTGCTGTTACGCGCACTGAGTATCAGGATCGGGACGGGATTTTGTTGCACCCGGATGGTCTCTGTCACGTTGATACCATCGATACCCGGCAGCATCACATCGAGGATCACCAGGTCAAAATATTCATCGGCTATTGCTTTTAATGCCTGGTTGCCGTCGTAAGCGGACGTAACCTGGTAGTTCTCGAGCTCGAGGTTCAGTTTCAATGCATCGTGCAGGTTCTCTTCATCTTCCACCAGGAGGATGGATTTGCGTGCGGGTTCCGTCATGATGGGGATAAATTAAAACTGACCGTAAACTTCGTCCCTCTGGGTGTGTTCTCTGAAACCCGGAGTTTCATATAATGGTCCTGCGCGATTTTCCGGCACAGATACAGGCCGAGCCCGGTTCCCTGCGCAGTGCGTGTATCTTCATTCCCCACCCGGTAAAATTTTTGAAAGATCCGCTTGTATTCTTTTCTGGGAATACCATATCCTTCATCCAGTACTTCCAACATGCCCTGACCCGGTTCCTTTTTCAAAATAATAGTAATAAGCGAAGCCGGTGGAGAATACTTTACTGCATTATCGATCAGATTATTTACGAGAATCTGGATGAGCAGCGGATCTCCTGAAATAAACAGGCCGGGCTCCAGTTCATTTTTCCAGGGCCGGTTTGGAAAACGGTTTGCAAAATCCAGGCAGGAATCAGTCACGACCGCCGAGAAGTTGAGCTCCTCTTTATTGAAAAGATAGGAGCCGGCTTCCAGCTGCGCCGACACGAGGATATTTCCGGTAAGTGTATTCAACCGGTTAATCTCCTGTAATGAAGATTTCAGGATCTTTTCTTTTTTTGTTTCATCCAGTGAATGTTTTTGTAAGGTTTCCATATTCAGCTTGGCGATGGAAATGGGCGTTTTTAATTCATGGGTGATTGCCATCATAAAATTCTGCTGTTGCCTTTGTATGCGGATCTGACGCATAATCGCACTGTACAGGAAAATGGCACCCACGAGGATAACAGACAAAAACACAACACCCTCACTCACATAGGCCCCGGTCATCCGGTCTCGTTCGCTATAAATGTTTTCAACTTTTTGTAAATAGGAAATATCGTCGTGGGTGAGAAGGCTCATTTTGTATTCAGCCATTTTACGATTCTGGAGATTGAGCGCTATAAACCACCAGACGAGCGCCGCCAATACATACACCAGGAGAAGCCAGTAAATGACCGTTGCCCGGTTGGCCCACTTGTTTTTGTAGATTTTCATTATACTGAAAAAGTTCCCTAGTCTGCTCGCTCAACTCTTAATCCGGCGCTTAAAACACTTTTAAGCGGATCTTCACGCATGAGTTGTTCCAATGTAATATGGTAAATGCCCGGTTTCCTGAACCTTGTTTTGGGTTGAATGAGGAGACGCGCATCATAAATATCGTCCATGGCAGTACCGATCCAGCCCTTGCCGTTAGTTGCCAGTTGCAAGTCATAGTCTCCCGATTTAGCGCGCGATTCCCCTGGTTCTTTTACCGTCGCGCGTATATATATATTATTAAAATTGTAGGCGTCGGTATGTCGCATCACGATATAAATATTATAGGATGAAGCCGTATCAGAAATCTCAAACGCAATATCCGGTTTTACTGCAGACGGCCATTCATGTTCTTTAAAAATCGTATTTTTTTCAAATACGCCTGTCGTCCAGGTGCAGGCAGAAAATAGGGTAACAAGGATGAAGAAAAACAGGATCGATGGAAAAACATATCTACGCATGGAACGACCTTTATAGCACATTCAATATTTGTTCCTTGGCTTTTTCCAGTTCGTCCTTCATGAGTACCACGCATTTCTGTATCTTGACATCATAGGCTTTGGAACCCGTGGTATTGATCTCCCTCCCCACTTCCTGGAGAATAAATGAAAGCTTTTTCCCCTTGCTGTCTTCCGGTTCGGCAAGCACCTCCTTAAAATAAGAACAATGATTCTTCAGGCGTACCATTTCTTCGCTGATGTCAATTTTCTCCAAGTAATAAATCATTTCCTGTTCCATGCGATTGGAGTCGTAGTTTTCCTTTCCGACATGATCATTCAGTAATTTTTCGAGTCCCTCACGGATCTTCTGCTGCCGGAGGGGTTGCAGTTTCAACACCTCTTCCTGTTGGTTGCTGATATTATCAATGCGTTGTATCAGGTCAACTTCCAAAACCCTTCCCTCATTCAAACGATGTCCGTTCAGGTCCTCAATGGCCATTTCAATTACTTTTGTGAACTGGGTCCATTCTTCCTTGGTCAGCGTATCGCCCGTCGGTGTGATCACTTCCGGCAACTTTAACAACGTACTTAAAATATTAGAAGGATCCTGGTTGAGTTGTTTCGACAGGTCGGCGAGGGTTTCATAATACGCTTTTGCAAGATCCGTATTGATACTAACCGGTTTTGCATTTCCGGTTTGTTTAAGACTGACGGTGCAATCCAGTGAACCCCGTCCCAGCTTTTCTGAAAGGATCTTCCGGATATCAAATTCGTAGGGCTTTAAGAATCCCGGGAGTTTTAACTGCAGTTCGAATTGTTTGCCATTCAGCGATTTTACATCTACAAGAAAGGTTTTGTCACCCACTGTTTGTTCCACTCTGCCAAAACCCGTCATTGATTTAACCATTTTTATCCCGTTTATGCCTGAAAGGTAATAAATTAAATGTGCGTGAGCAGTCCGAGCTTTCCGTATACATCGTTTTGATTCATGTCGATCATATCGCCGGGAAACATCAGATCGAGCGTCAGCGATGCTATCCTGAAACGGATCAGCCGGAGTGTTGGAAAACCAACAGCCGCTGTCATTTTACGAACCTGACGATTCTTGCCTTCTGTGATGACGAGTTTGATCCAGCTGGTAGGAATATGTTGTCTGAAACGGATCGGTGGTTTCCGTTCAGGTATCACGATATGATCCGGGAGACGGGACGCTTTTGCGGGTTTGGTCAGAAAGGGTTTTCCGTCTACATTAATAGTAATTCCGGCATTCAGTAATTGAAGTGCGTCATTTGTAATCAGCCCTTCCACCTGCACCCGGTATTCGCGCTCATGGGCAAAATCGGGATGAAGCAGGCGGTGATTGAGGGTTTTGTCATTTGTTAACAAAAGCAATCCCTCGCTGTCATAATCCAGGCGGCCGACCGGGTAAACGTCCTTCGGGACCTCAAAAAAATCCTTCAGGCAGGCCTTCCCGTTTTCCGGGGTGAACTGCGAAAGCACCTGAAAAGGTTTGTATATGACGTAATATTTATTCAGTTGAATTCAATGAAACAGCGATGAATAAAGGGTTTGCAGATAATCACATAAAATAAAAAGCCCCGCTGGCGGCGAGACTTTTACTATTTGGATGGGTTAGTAAGTACAGGGAAATAAATTTCCCTACACAATATTAGAAATAATTTTCTCTATATGGAAAAATTTTTCCATATTTTTTATGCACAATTTTTTTTAGAGTGTGGAAAAGCACTTTAATGTAGGTTTGAGCAAAATTTGATCAATGAAGTTTCCTTCCCCCGTTTCTTTGTCATGGCTATCAGAATTTCTGGAAGCAAGACTGATTGGAAATGTATCAGCATCGGCGACCGGTATCAATGAACTGCATAAAGTGGAAAAAGGGGATCTCGTTTTTGTTGATCATCCCAAGTACTACCAGAAGTGTTTGGAGTCAGCCGCTTCCTTCATTATCATCAACCAGGAAGTAGACTGTCCTCCGCAGAAGGCATTGCTGATTGTTGAACAACCCTTTGAAGCATATCAGAAAATAGTCGGGCATTTCAGACCCTTCGAAGGAGCGGTACATTCCATCAGCCCCAATGCAACGATCGGGAAAAGCTCCTTTATCTATCCCGGTGTATTCGTTGGAAACCATGTTCAGATCGGAGAACGTTGTACGATCCATCCGAATGTTACGATTATGGATCATTGCGTCATCGGCAACGATGTTGTGATACAGGCAGGCACCGTGATCGGTTCCGACGCGTTCTACTATAATACCAATAAGAACCGCGCATCCTGGTATAAAAGAATGCTGAGCTGCGGCCGGGTGGTGATCGAAGACGATGTGGAAATTGGCGCGGCGTGCACCATCGACCGGGGTGTAAGCAGCGACACCGTCATTGGTGCGGGATCGCGTCTGGATAATATGATTCATATTGGTCACGATACGATTCTGGGGAAGAATTGTCTCCTCGCCGCACAGGTTGGAATTGCCGGCGCCGTTGAAATCGGGAACGGAGTGACGTTATGGGGACAGGTAGGAATCAGTAAAACACTGTCTATCGGCGATGATGTAATGGTGTTGGCTCAAAGTGGCGTAGGCGGATCACTGGAAACCGGTAAAGTGTATTTCGGAACACCCGCCGATGAAGCCGGTATAAAAAAACGCGAACTCGTATGGATCAAACGTATTCCCGAACTCTGGCGGAAAATGATGGACCGGAGCGAAAATCCGGGTTTGTAAAACACTTACTCCGGATTATAATCATACGGTACCAGTTCCGCAATCTTCTTCCAGGCCCAGTAACCCATATTGGTGATTTCTGACTGTTCAAAAAAATACCCGTTCTCTTCGATAGAGAATCCGGATGGTATATCGAGCGCCGATATCTGCACTTTTGCATTCGGAGGGAAATGATTTTGCACGAGGTATTTGGCATCCGGAACATGTCCTGAATAAGTTACCCGGATGCTTCCATTAATATTGATGTCTACCGTTCCGCTATCCACGGTATAGAAGCCGGAATCGTATGGATTTTCCAATACGGTTCCACTGGCTGATCCGGGTGCAGCTAATTTCTCAACCTGGAATCCCTCATCCTTTAAGGTACTGTCGTACCAGCTTCTCATAAAATGCAGTCTTGACCCGATATAGGTCTTGTACCGGTTTGCTGACCATTGCTGTTGTTGATCAGCCGTGCCGGTCAGGTTTTCAAATAACGGGTAACCGGTATAGCTGCTGATATGCGTAGTATAATCGTTTACAAATGAATCCAGCTGATAATGGATCTTATATCCAAGTGCCCGGTTTGTAATTACAATTTCCTCCTTGGCTTTTACTTTTAACTTATTGCGTTTCTTATAAAAATAAAAGCTGATAACATCCTTGTTCTCGATCGTACATTCCGAAGCATTTGCTGTGGTACCAATAAAATTATCCAGGAAGAACTGCCCGTATTTGGCCCATCCGTCTGCAACGAGGGCAGAACCGGTGATGGCTACTTCACCCAGGTTTTTACTCTCTGCTTTCATTTGAATCAGCAGGGAATCCTTATCCTTGGTGGAATTACTCACTCTCAGTACCTGAGTTTCATATCCGGTATAAGAAATAACGAGATCGTACCCGCCATTGGAAAGCCGGAGTGCAAACACCCCTTCATTATTTGAAATCGTACCGGTTGTTGTATTCTGACAAAACACAGAAGCATTTCCCAGCGCAGTTCCCGATTTTTCATCCACCACTTTTCCGTGGATATAAAATACTTTATCCTGGCTGAAACCAGCCACTGAAATCAAAACAGCAAATGCGGAGACGAGCGTGGATTTCATAGTATTTTTCATAATTGATTTCTTTACTTATAACGAAGGAGAGTTGCCTCGAGTATGCAATTCAAGGGGTTTATGGTTGACGGATGACGGATTACGGTTGATGGCGCTCACAATGGTTGCGGATTATTCAGATATTTTGAACAAGCCTCAAAGATGGAATCTTCCAGGGAACGGAAACGGAATGAAGGTAGCGCCTTTAGTAATTTTTTATTGTCATACATGCTGCGGCTGCCGCCAATCGCCACCGTTTCGCGGGTGATCAGTGGTTTTTTTTTGCTGAAGACCGACCTCATCTTTTCTGTGCGCCAGACCAGTCCGGCCAGAAACGGAGTTGCGATTTTGCCCGGGTACTTTTTTCCAAAGCCGGCAGCCATCCAGTTAAAAATTTCTCGATAGCTCCGGTTCTCTGCGCTGATGATAAACCGTTCATTGCGTATGCCGCGATCCATCAGTGCGATGATCGCGCGGGCCGCATCCCGCACTTCGGCAAAACCGTTTGTTCCACCCATATACCAGGGAAATTCCCGGAAGGCTGTTTTAAATAGTCCGCAACTTGTTTCATTCCAGTCTCCATATCCCAGCAAGGTGGAAGGATTTACGATCAGTGTGGAAAGCCCTTCTCCCATACCGCGCCAGACTTCCATTTCTCCAAAATATTTACTCACGCCATAGTTCGACTGATCCTTTTGACCGCCCCATTTTTTTTCTTCATCGATGGGTATGGATGTTTCATTCCTCCCCAGTGCACTCACCGAACTGACATGCACAAAATCAGTCACGCCGGTTTCGATGGCCGCATTTACAAGATTCGCCGTTCCTTCAATATTGATCCTGAACAATTCTTTTTTGTCAGAAGGATTGAAAGAGACCATACCCGCACAGTGAATAATCTGGTTGCATCCTTCCAGGTTTTCCATCAGACCAGTTACATCCATGATATCTCCCTCCACCCAGGAAATTTTATCCAGCAACCCCGGATGCATAAAAAAAGGGAGCACCAGTTTCCGGCGCAGGGCACGAACTGGTTTTCCCTGTAAAACAAGTTCCTGCAGTATATACGATCCGAGAAACCCGGTACCTCCGGTTACAAAAATCATTCGGCAGCCTGTTTAGAATATTCAAAGAAACCGCTTCCCGTTTTTCTTCCCAACAATCCCTTTTTAACATTGGCTTCCTGCAAAGTGGAAGGTTTCAGCCGCGCGGGTTTGCCCAGCGCTTCATATACCGAAGAGCTGACAGCATAATTGATATCATTTCCGATCAGGTCCATCAGATGAAAGGGACCCATTTTAAATCCTGCAGATTCCATGAGTTTGTCGATCGTTGCGGGATCCGCATATTTTTGTTCGGCGAGTCTTAATGCTTCCAGGTAAAAAGGTCTTGCCACATGATTTACTATAAAACCGGGCTCATCCTGGCAAACCACGGCTGTTTTTCCAAGTGACAATGCAAATTCCGTCATCCGTTTTATAAGAGATTCAGAAACATATTTTGTTTTGATGATTTCCACCAGCTTCATCCGGTTTGCCGGGTTGAAAAAATGCAAACCAACAACTCTTTCCGGGAAGCCGGTTTGTACCGCAATCTCTGTTACGGATAATGATGAAGTATTGGTGGCAAAAATTGTTTGTTCTGTGTTTACCCGCGCAAGTTCCCGGAAAAGCGCTGATTTAATGTCCACTCTTTCAATGACGGCTTCGATCACCAGCGGCGCAAGACAATCTTCCACTGCATGCGTAAATGTTATGCGCTTCAGTATATTTTCTTTTTCATCCGGACCGATGCGTTTTTTTTGAAGATCCTGTTCCAGTTCCTTTTCGATCCCCGATGCGGCTATGGAAATCATCCCGGGATTCAGGTCGTACAGGATGACCGGCATACGATGACTGGCAACCGCCAGTGCGATTCCCCTGCCCATGGTCCCGGCTCCGCAAATACAAATTTTTGATTCCTGCATTCAGACAATAAAGTTAAGCCTAAACAATTCCATACATTATCTACATTCTTTACATTCTCTACATTCCCTACATTTATTGTATATTTTTGGAGAATGGAAAAAAGAATCATCAGTACCCCCGATGCGCCCGAACCCATCGGTCCTTATAACCAGGCAGTCCTGGCGGGCAATTTACTTTTCATATCAGGACAGGTTGCCATTAACCCGAAAAACGGAAATATTGAAGCCACGGATATTTTCGGAGAAACCCACCAGGTGATGCATAACCTGCGGGCCATATTGCACGCGTCGGGACTGGATTTTAAACACGTCGTGAAGACCACCATATTCCTGACCGACATGTCTTTCTTCACATCGGTGAACGAAGTGTATGGAAAATATTTCACCGGCGAATTTCCTGCCCGCGAAACCGTTGCGGTAAAAGGATTGCCGAGGAATGTGAATGTTGAGATCAGTATGACAGCGGTGGTTTCTTAAATTTTCAAACTCTCCTTCACTTTTATAAAAGCAGCAATTGCCCGGTCAAGATGTTCTCTTGAATGCGCGGCGCTCAGCTGTACACGGATCCGCGCGAGCCCTTTCGGAACCACCGGGAAGAAAAACCCGATCACATAAATACCTTCTTCCAGGAGTTTCGCAGCAAATTCCTGCGCCACCACGGCGTCATACAGCATGATGGGCACGATCGGATGGTCCCCGGGCTTAATATCAAATCC
>Ga0066787_10000004_pt1 | contig 38045 bp, 40 predicted proteins | sample OrgsoiDNA2013047_FD_70942 | JGI IMG/M metagenome (GOLD analysis project Ga0066787, IMG submission 70942) | Permafrost soil microbial communities from the Arctic, to analyse light accelerated degradation of dissolved organic matter (DOM) -... | ecosystem: Environmental > Terrestrial > Soil >...
GAAACAAATAACAGTATTACTTATCGTGTGTTTTTTGATAATGGCATATCGGCATACAAAGGGATTGTGGTCATGGGAAGCGGAAATGATGAAAACAATCCGACACCCGGCAGTTTGAGTGGCGCACCCGAAACTGAATTCTGCGAAAAAGCCGCAACCAACGGCTACGTGAGTGCTATCGTTCAATACAGCAAGACAGCCGGTGTGGCCGATTGGAACGGGAGCGCCGCGGTGATTGCCGCAGATTATAACAAATGTATCCAGGCAATATCGAATTTATATCATGTAGATAAATCCAAATCTGTCGTGGGTGGGTTTTCGTACGCCAGTTTCATGTTGCTGACGGATATCGCCGTGGACAATACGTTGTCATATACACAAGGCCTGCTGGCCCCCTGCGGTGCAACGGGACAATGGGACGCCCAGCATTTTATGATACCTGTTTTCAGTATCGCCTGCAGTGGGAACAACGAAGGCGACTATTCCGGGAAGGAATTATTTGATCAGATACCGGGAAGCTCTTCAATTAAAGGAAACAGTGCAGGTGTTACTGACAATTCATGCAGCACGCATTGCGGAGGAGACTGGACCATACCGATGTACAATAAGATGGTTCAGTGGTTGCCCTGAACACGAAACGATTATTATTTAATTTCTATCCAGGCCATCCAATAGGTCATCATTTCGATCTTGCGTTTATTTGATTTAAATGCGCCGATGGCGAAGACTACGGTGTCGCCTTCGGTGAACCCCGGAAATATCATGTTCTTCCTGTCGAGATTATACATGGTGGTGCTGTCAACAACCGTTTCTCCATGCGAATTCAGATCAACAGAATAATTGCCGGCTTTTGAAATTAAGAAAATCTGATCCGGGTATTTATCGTGATTTAATTTATTTATTTGAGTAAAATCAAACCTGGAGCAATCGAGGATAAATCCTTTTAATGAACTTACCCGATAATTCAGCGGCGTTATTTTTGAGTCGACGGGTTGTATTTGTGAATATGTATCATCCAGCATAATTTTTGGGTATGATCGTTTATGCGTGCAATGAAAAAATATAACGGGGAATAATAAAATCAGAACGCGTTGGAATTTCATAGTAATGATAATCTGAACCCGAATACCGGAAGTTCTCCCTGCATGAAATCCAGGTCTTCCGATCTTTTAAAACCCAGCCCTTCGTACATTTTCCATGCTGTCTGCATGGCCATAGTCGTATGAATGATCACCTGTGACAGCCCTCTTTCTCTTGCTTTCCTGACGCATTCATTTGTCAGCAACTTACCAATACCCTGGCCCCTGGTTGCCGGATCAACGGCCAACAACCTGAATCCTGCAGCATTATGTTCTTTGGTTGCTGTTCCGCCGGAACCGTAATACTGTATATCACTGAAATAAACGACAGCACCTCCTATTTTGTTATCGGGTGCAACCGCTATTAAAAGTTCTGTCCCTGGTTTATTCATCAGCTCCCCCACTCGGGCAAGCATCTTATAGTACGTTGGTTGTTCGGATTCTTTTGGAAATCCATCCAGCCGGGAGTAGACACGGACCATTAGCTCTCCGATGTTCTCGAATTCGTCCGGATGCGCATTTCTTATTGCGTACTCCTGTATTATCATAATTCATTGACCTAAAATTACCATTCAGAAAGCCTTTAAATACCGGGCGTTAGCGATATTGGTCTTACTATATATGTGTTCATCCAGCACGATTCCATATTTGACTATGGAAGATTTATGTATGGCTTCCAGCGCATAACCGGCATGTTCGAGAACCTTCATGGACGCTTTGTTATTTTCAAAAACGCCCGCAAAAACCCTGATCATGTGAAGATCGTCAAACGCAAACGAAGTGAGCAACTCAACGGCCCTTGTTCCATATCCCTTCCCCCAATAGGGCTCGCCAATCCAGTAGCCGATCTCACCGTTCCTTCTGTAAATATCCTTTTGCGGAAGGATGCTTCCCACGCCAATAAAATTTTCATCTGCAAATATCCCAAAGGCATAACCCATCAAACCACGATTTGCCAGCTTCAGAAAGTCCTTTGCATGTTCTGTGGTATAGGGAAACGGAAACCCATCTTTGAGGTGTTGTGCTATGGCGCTGTTGTTAGCCAGCAACTGAAGTGTCTTTACCGGTATGGCGCGGATATTTTCGAGTCGAACCATTTATTCCCGTCAGCTTTTAACTGATTTGATCAACTAAATTAGATTTATTTATTAATTTCAGTCGTACTTCGCCGGATATTATTCAAATGCAAAAAAAATGGATGAATCCCGCCCTCAAATTCAACCCGATCATATGGAAGTGCATCATCACCCGGACCTTCATCACAGGAAAAAGCGATGGAAGGAATACCTGCTTGAATTTCTCATGATCTTTTTGGCCGTCACCCTGGGATTTTTTGCTGAGAGCTTGCGGGAACACATTTCGGAAAAGGACAGGGCTGAAGTATTTTCGAAATCGTTGAGCGAAGATTTTACCGCAGATAGCACCACGCTTCACCAGCTCATCGTATATACAAATGCAAAAATAACTTCCATTGATTCCCTTGGTTTTTATATTCATTCCGGCAGAAGACGCTATAATGATTCTGTTCTCTATAATGCGGTTTTATTGTTGATTTCCACCTTCCAATTCGACAATATCAATGGAACTTATGAACAAATAAAGAATTCCGGATCGCTTCGTTTTTTCTCTCAATCACTTATTAATGATTTAAACAGATATGACGCGACGGCATTAAAATTAAAACTGATGGAGGAATGGGAAAACAAATTCCTTTTTGAAAAAGTTATTCCGCTAACATCGGAGATGTTTAATTATAAAGTGTTTAATGATATGCGGAAAGGCACGTCGGTTCAGTATGAGATGTATCAGCGGAATATGACAGAAGAGAATGTGAATGTATTGTTGAACCAGGCAGAGACTATAAAAAGATTGAGGGAGAGGCAATTGGTTCAGCACTCATCACTACTGCAGCGTGCTGAGGGAATACTGGCTGGATTGCAAAAAGAATATCAATGATCATAATTAAAAGGAAGAACCATTGAAAACAGAAGATATATTAAATGGCCATCATATCAGGCTCGAGCCATTGGATTTCCCGCATGCCGAAGGATTGATGGCTGCCGCGGGATTGGATGCCGGTCTGTATCAATGGAGTCCCGTGCCTCAGGGAATTGAAGAAACGATAAAATATATCCGGACGGCCCTGGATTGGAAGAGTGCCGGTACAGCAGTTCCATATACCATCGTCCGGCAAAGCGACGACACCGTTATTGGCTGCACCCGTTTTTTCCTGCTTGAAAGATGGGATTGGCGCGCCGGACACCCGAGGTTTGGCAATCCATTTCCTGATGTTGGTGAAATCGGTTATACCTGGCTGAGTCAGGCTGCGATCCGGACGGGCGCCAATACCGAAGCAAAGTATTTATTATTAAAACTGGCGTTCGAAAGATGGCGTGTGTTTCGGATATGCCTGCATGCGGATGTTCGCAACAACCGTTCAAGAGCCGCGATTGAACGGATCGGTGGCAAGTTTGAAGGAATCCTTCGCGCACACCGAATGGCTGTTGATGGCACACCACGTGATTCAGCAAGATTTTCTATTACAACCCCCGATTGGACGGATGTTAAGACGAACCTGGAAAAATTATTACAAAGAACGTATTAGTCATTCACAGTCATTTTCCTTCAGCCGGAAGAATGAAACCTGAACCGGAATTTCAGATGCGCTGTCTACAAATCCCTTCATAGCAAATATGCCAATAAACCTGGGATGCATATCAAATTCATGGGTGATCACTTCTTTGAAAGCCGGGTTGGGTACTGAACCACCCGCATAAAGGAACCGGAATTTTTTACCTTCTTTTTCTATTTTCAAAGAATTGTGTTGCAGGTTTTGAATCAGGGAAGGATTCTGATGAATGCTGTCGATATACAGGATCGGCTGATGGGCAATTTCCTCCGGCTCTCCATAACCTTTTCCCGAATACGTGATGGCCTGGATGATAATCTCTTTTGGTTTGGTATATCCGCCGAAAAAATCATTATAGGCGACGGATAAGCGGATACTCTTGCCGGTGAAATTCGTATCCTCCAATAAAAGAATACCAGCCTGTTGCCAGTTTTGATTGGGGAAAAAACCGGCAAAATGAACTTCTGCCTCAAAACAGTTTTTAGATATTTTTCTCAGGACCAGGTTACGGATGCCCAATGTTTCACTGGCATTCGGCCAGTTGTCGCCCCTGAGCGTGAACAGGGTGAGCCGGTTTGCATTTTCCCCCCTCCGTTTCCAGAAAACAGAATCGGGGGACTGCACAAACCATCCCCTGTTATCAGATGATGCACCGGGCAGATCATGAAAATTGTCTATAAAGATTTCCGGCGGCTTCCGCCGGGTCAGGGTCAGGATAATGAAGAGAACAATTACCAAAAGACCAGCGCCTGATAGAGTCAACGGAAACCACCGGCCCCGTTTTTTTTGTACGGGTTCTTTTGTCAGTTCCCGATGGAATTTTTCCTTGTAACCAAACCAATAAGGGTAATGGTTCTCTTTTTCCTTTCTTTCGGTTTCGGAACTATAAGGCGCATCGGTTACATAGCGCGCAAGGCTGTCGAGTGTTGCTACGGATGGATTTTCACCCTTTCCCTGCGAGCCGTCCATGATAAAGGATGAGTAATTTTTGAGGCTTTTCCAACCGACAACGAGACCGGTTGAATCAAAAAGCCGGTTGTAAAACAGTTTACTTTCCGTTTCTGACAACGGCTGTGTGAGGGGGTATCCAAAACATTTTTCATAGGCATCCCTGAATAAAGAAGCAAAAGCGAGGGAATCCAGGTCGTTCATGGGCTGATATATTTTCCTTACCGCCTCAAATATAGAATTCCGTATGATTTCCGCCACAATTCCGATCCATTTTAACACGGTCGGGGATATTCGCAGGAATAAATATATTTTTTATGAAATATTTCCTGCTCCTGGCCTGTATGCTGATAACCGGTTTTATCGGTATTTCCCAGACTTTACAACTACACTATGATTTGAGGCACACAATGGATCCTGCCAACAATCCGAAGAATTTCCCTACCCTCTATTTTGAATATTTCAAAAACCAGGATTCCGGTCGTGCATTTATTAAACCCGGCTCTTTCCTATTTAAAATGCAGGCAGATCTTCTCGGGCAGGATGCCAATATCGGCAAAGTGTACGTACAGGTAAGTCAAACCCTGCGTTGCTGGCAGCCAAGAGTTTTACTTCACCTTTCTTATAGCGGTGGGTTGGGCGTTACAGAACCCAAAGAATACAGCTACTATATATTAAATACGTATGCAGTCGGAGTGGCTTATCCCTTTGAATGGAAAGGTGGATATTTTAGTTCAGTGCTGGATTACAAATATGTTCCTTATACAAAGCCGAGCTCTGATTTTCTATATACATTTTATTTTTATAAGGGATTTTTAAACTACCGGGGTGAACTGGCCGGAGATTTTTCCTTCTGGACGGAGAATAAAAATCATGGCGATATCCTGACGAACAATTTAACGGGTAAAAGATTTTTCTTCTATGCAGAACCTCAACTATGGTATCGGATCGCCGGTAGTGTTTCGATTGGTACAAAAATCAATATATACTATCACATTTATACAAACGCCGACAGATGGCAGGTATATCCTGCGGCTGCCGTCAAATGGAAACTATGAAAGCCAGTGCACCCTTCAGGATCAAAATAATTTTTAGCGGGTTTAACAAAATCGGCAACTTTACGCATTATTGTTATTTCACATAAAACGAAGAATTATGGAAGAGATGGAAGTGCCTACCGAAAACCTGCATGAGACCATTGAAGAACAGGTAGAAGACGCGGTCGAAAAAAATGAAAGGAAGGGAGGTATGCTGATTGCCATATCGACTGCCCTGATGGCTGTATTTGCCGCCATGGCGAGCCTGCTTGCCGGCCATCATGCTGATGAAGCGGTGATCGAACAAATCCGCGCCTCCGATAAATGGGCCTTTTACCAGGCAAAGGGGATTAAAGATGAAATCCTGTCTTTCTCAAACAGTCCGGATAAGGCGACCCGAAGCGCCAAATACAAATCGGAACAGGCGGAAATTCAGACGGAAGCCAAAGAATCGGAAGCGGAATCCCATGCCCACCTGGAACATCATACCATACTGGCAAGGGCCGTTACCCTGTTTCAGATTTCGATTGCCATTTCTGCTATCGCCATCCTTACAAAGAAAAGGTTACTCTGGTTTATCAGCCTTGGCATCTCCTGTGTCGGCCTGTTCTTCTTTATAACGGGTATCATAAAATAACTAAACCATTACTCTCTTCAGTGTCAGCTTATCTTTCTGATCGATAAATAGTGGAGAATATTCTATAATCGTATCAGAGCTGTCAAGACCATAGGCCTTCTGGTCGCTTTGTGCAATGCCTTTAATGGAAAAATAGGAATCCAGGATAAAATCTTCTTTAACGGGTAATTCATTTTCCACCGATAAAAAACGTTCAATGATCACATAGGTAATATCTGCATGGAAATTTTCCTGCTGCATAGATTCGTATTTTGAGGCGAACCCAAGTTCACAGCTTTGAACCATTTCCTGCATTACTTTCTTAAAATATTTGTGAATGCGGGGCTGCACCCTGAATCCAAGTCTGAAATCAACCCGTATCACTTTATCTTTTATTATTTCAACCACATCATACTCCATCGTGTATGGAGCATCCACAATATCAATATGAATAAACCAATAAATGTCAGCCCTTTTTGGTTTCTTATTTAATATGGAATCAATGATCCGTTGTTCTATCTGCCTTTCCATATTGGCTTTGGTAAGATAAACCAGGTGTGTGGCATATTTGGGAATATCCTTGTCGTTACTCAATTCAATCAGATCCTTGCTGAATTTGCTGACATTCACAAAATTCAAATACCGGTTGGTGATCCTCCGCGCGTTGAACCAGATATACATAATAAAAACCAATCCGAATTCGAAGAAAAGAAACATCCATCGCTGTTTGATTTTGGCAACATTGGCCACAAAGAACGCAGTTTCCACGGTAAAGAAAATTCCAATAATGACCAGTATCAGTACCATATTCCATTTTCGCACGAACTTCATATATCCGAACATGAGCGCCGTTGTCATCATCATCGCGATGATAATCGAAAAGCCATAAGCCGCTTCCATATGCTCCGATTTGCGGAAATAGAACATCATGGCTACACATCCGATCCATAAAATCGCGTTGATACTGGGGATATAAATCTGCCCCTTGATGGATGTGGGAAATTTTATTTTGACCTTGGGCCATAAATTCATGCTGATCGCTTCACTGATCAGCGTAAAGGAGCCGCTGATCAATGCCTGGCTGGCGATGATGGCTGCCAGTGTGGCCACAATAATACCGGTTAGTAAAAACCAGTGTGGCATCAATTCATAAAACGGATTCAGTCCATTCAACTTTTCAGTATGCTGAGCGAGGATCCAGGCTCCCTGGCCCATATAACTTATAACCAGGGAGATTTTTACAAATATCCAGGTCAGCCGGATATTTTTCTTTCCGCAATGTCCCAGGTCGCTGTACAACGCTTCGGCACCCGTCGTACAGAGAAATACAGCGCCCAATAACCAGAATCCTTTCGGGTAAATAGTTAACAATTCAACCGCGTAATGCGGACTGAGCGACGCCAGTATATATGGATTATGTATAATGGGAATTAATCCCAACACGAAGATCATACTGAACCAGATCATCATGATCGGACCAAAAGAGGAACCGACGATCTTGGTTCCGAATCTCTGAAAAAAGAAAAGGAGGCTGATAATCGCAATCACAATTCCCACGGTCAGGTTGTTACCGGGAACGATGAGATTTTCCAAACCATGTACTCCGTTCAATCCCTCTACGGCTGACGCAACAGAAATAGGCGGTGTAATAATTCCGTCTGCCAGCAGGGTGGCGGCTCCGATGATAGCGGGGATATATGCTTTCTTACCAAACCGTTTAACGAGTGCAAATAAGGAAAATATTCCACCTTCTCCTTTGTTGTCGGCCTGCAGCGTGAGAATGATGTATTTAAAAGTTGTTTGTAAAGTCAGCGTCCAGAAAACGCAGGAAATGCCACCATAGACCAACAGGTTCGAGATGGGTCTTTCCCCGATGATTGCTTTGAATACATAGAGTGGCGAAGTGCCAATATCTCCGTAAATGATTCCGAGAGCAACCAGTAAAGTGGCAAAGCTCACACGGGAAAAATGTCCATGACCGTAGGTTGCAGCAGTTGGTCCCTGATTTGGCATAGGCCTTCCTGGCCACAAAAGAAATGCCGCAAAGGTTTCTCCATGCGTATGTCTGCGGTAACGCTATGGCTGTAAGGGTTTCACATAAAGCCCATTGTAGTATTATTTCGCGGGTCGGCATACCAAACCCTTTCAAAATGGTATGGTTTTTTCCAAAATGAAAAGACTTAATCCGGTGCTATTAATTCAATACAGCCACCGAATGGCCATTTTCGGCTATTTTAAGACTGAATCCGAATGTGCTTCCGGTGCCCACTTCACTAGTGACCCAGATTTTTCCATCCTGCGCCTCGATAAATTCTTTTGAAATCGCAAGACCCAGTCCGCTTCCGTCCCGTTCGTGCGTTCCGGGCACTTTAAAATAACGGTCAAATATTTTCAGTAGATACCTTTCATCAATACCCTGTCCGTGATCCAGGACGGTAAACGCCACGGAATTTCCCTTTTTACTCACTGAAATACTGATTTCATTTTTTTCAGAAGAATATTTCAGTGCATTGGTCAGAAAATTGATCAGCACCCAGGTGCTTTTTTCTGCATCCGCCTGTATATAGGGCAGCATCGGCTCGACATGCAGGTTCATAGAAACATTTCGCTGGCTTGCCTGGAACTGTACGGCCTGCAGGGCCTGGTCGACGATCAGTTTTGGAGCCACCGGAATTACTTTCAACTGAATCTTACCTGTTTCCAGTTGGGTCATATTTAAAAGCTCACCTGTAATCCGGAGCAGGCGTTCGCTATCATCCCCGATACTGTCCAGCAATTCCTTCTGATCTGTGTTGATCTGGCCTACCCGTCCGTCACTAAGCAGCTGGGCACTTAATTTAATAGAGGATATAGGCGTTTTGAGTTCGTGGGAGATGGTGGCAATAAAATTGGTCTTGGCTTCGCTTAGTTCATGAAAGGGTGTGATATTCCGAAGCACAATCACCTGTCCGATAACGACTTTATTACTCGATACATTCAGTACATCTTTACTGAAATAACTTTCTTTATTATCGGCAAAAATTTTCAATTCCTGTTTGTCGCCGTTTTCGTTCAGGAGCGTACGCATCAGATCGTTTATCAGGGCGACATCGGGTGCATATTTTCCAATGATCGAAGATTCTTTGATGCCGAGCAGTTTTTCCGCCACCGCGTTCAGAAAGAGAATATTCCGTTTATCATCGAGTCCGATGATGCCGTCACGCATCTGGTTGATAATGGTTTCAATCCGGCTTTTCTCAAATTTGATCTGCGACAGGTTGCTGTGCTCATATTCATCGAGCCGCGCCGCCATATCATTAAATGATTTTGCAAGCTCCCCGAATTCGTCCTGCTGTTTTATAACGATCCGTTTCGCATAATCTTTGGCGGCAATGGCCTGGATCCCCTCCGAAAGCCGCTGTATAGGATTGGATATGATGCCCGGAAGATTAAATATGAAAGTAAATGAGATCAGGGTCAGGATGGTGAAAATCACCGTAAGCCAGAGTTTTGCATTGTCTGCTGTTTTCTGCGCGGCATTATATTTTCGCAGCACGGCCATTTCATTCAGGTCAAATATCTGGCTGAGGGAAGTGCGTATCTCCGGATAGTTGGTTGAATCATCCGGATTCGATTTTAGTTCGTTAAAGTTTCTTCTGAGTTCGCGGGTCGCTTCTCTTTCACCGATCTCCGTGATATTATTTTCCTGCTGAACAAGGTTTTCTTCAAAAAAAGGTATGGCATCTTTTTCGATCTTCACTTTATCCAGTGCCTTCAGCATATTGTTGCTGAATACCATGGATTCGTGATTGCTTTTCAATACCTGGTTGAAGTCCCTGCTCAGCCTGTTAATATTCACGATCCCCAGGATCCCGAATAAAAGGATCACGATGAAGAGAAAAATAAGTCCGATGGATAATTTCGTTTTTAGTCGCATATAGCTGTTATGAAAGAATGACCACATCAATATTTGCAGCCGACAGTTTTGTCAGCAACCGGTTAAATACGGCTGTGCTCATTATGATCTTGAATAAATTGAGATGCGGTTTGCCGATGCAAATCGTGGTGATTGATTTTTCTTCTGCCGTCTGAATGATGGCGCCCGCGATGTTATTTTGTTTTACCCGGATCACCTCGGCACCCAGTTCCGTTGCCAGTTTGAAATTATTGATCAGGTGTCTTTGCGCAGCGAGTCCGATCTTATCTCCGTCTTCCCTGGATGTTTGTACATACAGCACATACCATTTGGAATGATAGTATGTAGCCAGCCTGGCTGTTTTCCTGATTACTTTGGACGCGATTTCGTGATTGCTACTGATACAGGAAAGAAAGTGTTCCGGTTTCAGATGGGCGCCACGCGGAAGTTCGTTTTCAATCTTACGCTCCACCTGGGATGCTACTTCTTTTAAAGCCAGCTCCCTCAGTTGCAGGATCTTTTCCGGCTGAAAAAAATTACGGATAGATGTCTCTATTTTATCCGCGGTGTAAATTTTTCCTTCCCTCAGACGAGTGACCAGTTCGTCGGCTGTCAGGTCAATATTTACGACTTCATCGGCAGCTTTGAGTACGCTGTCCGGAATTCTTTCCGCCACGTCAATACCCGTGATTCCCTTTACTTCTTTATTCAGGCTCTCTATGTGCTGGATATTAACAGCTGTGATCACGTTGATACCTGCATCAAGCACTTCCATAACATCCTGCCAGCGCTTTTCGTTTTTACTTCCTTCTATATTGGTGTGCGCCAGCTCATCAATAATAACAACTTCCGGATGCAGGTTCACGATGGCCTGCAGATCCATTTCTTCCAATGACTTTCCTTTATAAAATAATTTTCGCCTTGGTATTACCGGGAGTCCGTCGAGCAGCACCTGGGTTTCTTTCCGGTTATGGGTTTCTATATAACCGATTTTTACGTCGACGCCGTTTCGCAGAAGGGTATGAGATTCCTGGAGCATCCTGAACGTTTTGCCTACCCCGGCACTCATACCGATATAGATTTTAAACTTTCCCCGTCTGGATGCGCGGATAAGATTTAAAAACTGTTCCGCATTTTCCTGTTCCGGCATAACCTGTATTGAAGGACCACTGATCATTTTATGACCGCTTTGTCGAGGTCGATATTTAAACTGAGCACGTTGATCTTTTCTGTTCCCATCAATCCGAGCAACGGACGATCAATATGTTTATCCACGATCGCTTTAACGGCATCTTCCGTCATACCGCGTTTTTTGGCGACGCGTGCGATCTGCACAGCAGCAGCCTGACGCGAAATATCGGGATCCAGACCGCTACCGGATGCAGTAACCAGTTCAGAAGGAATATCTTCCCGGCTGACCGATTTATTATGGACCAGGAAACTATCTATTCTCGAAGTTACATCTTTTAAATAGTCAGGATTAGTAGGTCCTTTATTGCTTCCGCCACTGCCCGCTGCATTATAACCCACTGCGGACGGCCTGCTCCAGAAATACTGATCGTTGCTGAAATTCTGTCCTTCAAGCGCGTAGCCGACCACTTTTCCATTTACGGAAACGGATACTCCTTCGCCCTTCCCCGGACTGGCCTGGGCAATGGCCCAGATGAGCAGTGTATACACCCCGCAAAAAAACAAAATGCAGGCGACGGTCAATTTTAGAGCCGGTAAAATATGTTGTTTCATGATGATATATTTTTAGAACCAAACAGATACTAAGAGATCAATTAATTTAATGCCGAGAAAAGGGACCACGATGCCGCCGAATCCATAGATCAGCAGATTTCTCCTGAGCAGGGCACTGGCGCCAATGGGTTTGTATGCAACGCCACGCAGGGCAAGCGGTATAAGTAAGGGAATGATGATGGCATTAAAAATGACGGCTGAAAGGATGGCACTTTCGGGACTGTGCAGGCGCATGACGTTGAGTGCCTGTAGTCCGGGTATGGATACGATGAATAGCGCCGGCACGATAGCAAAGTATTTGGCAACGTCATTGGCAATGGAAAAAGTTGTCAGCGTGCCCCTCGTCATCAGGAGTTGTTTTCCAATTTCCACGATCTCGATCAGCTTGGTCGGATCGTTGTCGAGGTCAACCATGTTTCCTGCTTCTTTTGCAGCCTGTGTTCCGCTGTTCATGGCAACGCCCACATCCGCCTGCGCAAGCGCCGGCGCATCGTTGGTTCCATCTCCCATCATCGCAACAAGCTTACCACCCTGTTGTTCTTTTTTAATATAATTCATTTTGTCTTCGGGTTTCGCTTCGGCAATAAAATCATCCACACCTGCTTTTTCTGCAATGTATTTTGCCGTGAGCGGATTGTCGCCGGTTACCATAACAGTCTTCACACCCATTTTACGGAGACGGTCAAAGCGTTCTGAAATGCCGGGTTTGATAATATCCTGCAGTTCAATAACGCCCAGTACTTTTTCATTCTGACTCACGACGAGTGGTGTACCTCCGTTGCTGGCAATGATGTTGACACGTTCGTTTGTTTCAACGGGGAAACGATTACCGGCCCTTTCCACCAGGTGCCGTATGGAATCTGAAGCACCCTTGCGGATTTTGAGCCCGCTCGGCAGGTCAATACCACTGCTGCGGGTTTCCGCAGTAAATTCGATAAACCTTGCGCCGTTGCTACTGAATGTATTTGGATTGATGCCGGCCAGTTCTACGATAGACTTTCCTTCCGGTGTTTCATCTGCCAGCGAAGCCAGCGAGCAGGCTTCAATAAATGCTTTTTCTTCAATGCCATTGGCCACCCAGAAATGAGTGGCTTTTCGGTTCCCGATGGTGATGGTTCCAGTTTTATCCAGGAGCAGTGTATCCAGATCACCGGCTGTTTCAACCGCCTTTCCACTTTTCGTGATCACATTGGCGCGCAGTGCCCTGTCCATACCGGCGATACCGATCGCACTGAGCAAACCGCCGATTGTTGTTGGGATCAGGCAGACAAACAACGAAATAAACGCGGCAATCGTGATCGGTGTATTTGCATAATCGCCAAATGGTTTTAATGTCACACAAACGAATACGAATATCAGTGTGAACCCGGCGAGAAGAATCGTAAGGGCAATTTCATTGGGCGTCTTCTGACGGGATGCACCTTCCACCAATGCAATCATTTTATCCAGGAAACTTTCTCCCGGCTCCGTGGTCACACGCACTTTTATTTTATCGCTTAATACTTTTGTTCCACCGGTAACACTGGATTTGTCTCCGCCGGATTCGCGGATTACAGGGGCGCTTTCGCCGGTGATCGCAGACTCATCAATGGTGGCGATGCCTTCGATGATCTCACCGTCCATGGGTATAGTATCACCGGTTTCACAAATAAAAATATCACCTTTTCTCAGTTGGGAGGAAGGCACTATTTTTACTTCATCCACAAATATTTCTCCTACCGGGAACACTTTTTTTGCAGGTGTATCTTCCCGGGTTTTGCGCAGACTATCTGCCTGCGCCTTCCCTCTCGCTTCTGCAATGGCTTCAGCAAAATTTGCAAACAGGAGAGTGAGTAGTAAAACGATAAAGATCGTCAGATTATAAGCAAGGCTGCCCTGTGATTTTTCGCCAGTGATGATCCAAACACAAACTGCCAGCATGACGGCTGTTCCGATTTCAACGGTGAACATCACGGGATTGTGGATCAGTATCCGTGGGTCCAGCTTCGTGAAAGATTGTTTCAGGGCTTCTTTAACCAGGGCCGGTTCAAACAATTTATTATTAGTCGTTCTTTTCATGTTCCTAATTTTTTATTTCGATGCAAAAAATTCAGCAATGGGTCCAAGTGTCAGCGCAGGGAAGAAAGAGAGTGCTGCAATAATGATGATGACAGCAAACACCATGATTCCAAACGTGCCTGTATCGGTTTTCAGGGTACCGGCACTTTCGGGCACATATTTCTTTTTAGCCAGGATGCCTGCGATAGCAAGCGGACCGATGATGGGCAGAAATCGTGCAAGGATCATCACTACTCCGCAGGTAATATTCCAGTACGGAACACCGTCACCCAGTCCTTCAAAACCGGATCCGTTATTAGCGGAAGAAGATGTGTATTCATACAGCATTTCTGAGAAACCATGACTGCCTGGATTATTCAGCCACGCCGCATAGGCAGTCGGATTGCCGGCAAACAAATGCGATGACAGCGCCGTAAAAGAAAGAATGAGGAAAGTATGCAGCAGGGCGACAATCGTAGCGATTTTCATTTCCTTGGCTTCGATCTTTTTACCAAGGAATTCCGGGGTACGACCCACCATCAGTCCTGAAATAAAGACCGCGATAATCATGTATATATAAAAGTTCAGAAATCCGACACCCACTCCTCCATAAAAAGAATTGACCATCATACCCAGCAATGCAAACATGCCGGTGAGTGGAGTAAAACTGTCGTGCATGGCGTTGACCGATCCGTTGGACGTTACAGTGGTTGTTATTCCCCAATACGCCGAAGCGGCAGGCCCGAATCTTACTTCCTTACCCTCCATACTTCCCAGCGGCTGACTGATTCCCAGGTGGTGAATCGCAGGATTGCCTTTCATTTCCAGATAGATGGAAGGAAGGAGATAAAAAAGGAAGCCAACTGTCATTACGCTGAAGATCACCCATGCGAGTCTTTTGCGTTTTAGAATATGACCGAGCGAAAATATCATGGCGATCGGTATGAGGATGATACAAACGTTCTCAACGATATTGGTAAAATAATTTGGGTTTTCAAAAGGCTGTGCTGAATTCGCGCCAAAAAAACCACCACCATTTGTGCCCAGTTGCTTTATGGAAATCATGGCGGCTGCCGGACCGCGGCTGACATTCACGGTGTCTCCCTGCAGAGAAATGAACTGATCTTTTCCTTTGAAGGTCATGGGCGTTCCATTGAATAATAGAATAACCGCAACAACAACAGAAAGAGGTAACAGGATCCGTGTACAGGATTTAATAAAGTAATTGTAGAAATTTCCTAGTTTTTCCGTCGTCCTTTCTTTCATGGCATTGAATACCATCGCACAAACGGCCATGCCGGCACCGGCACTGATAAACTGGAATAACATCAGGATCAGCTGACCCAGGTAAGAAACACCGGACTCACCGGAATAATGTTGCAGGTTTGTATTGGAAATAAAACTGATGGTCGTGTTGAATGCGAGGTCGGCCGACATAGACGGATTTGCGTCCGGATTCAACGGCAGCCAGCTCATGTTCATCAATACAAACATCGAAAAGATGGCCCAGACCAGGTTAATCGTCAGCAAAGCAAGCAAATGTTGCTTCCAGTTCATTTCCTTTTCCGGATGAATACCGCCTGCTTTGAAAAATAATTTGTCCAGCGGCCCGAGTATGGGATCAAGCCAGGTTTTCTGACCCTCGTAAACTTTCGCGATGTATCGCCCCAGCGGGATGGCCAGTAACAGGGTGGCCACAAACATGACAATCACTCCAAAGATTTCTGTGTTCATAATGCATTAATTTTTGTTGATTAGAACTTTTCCGGTTTGACCAGTACATAACACAGGTACACAAAAACCAGGATCGATAAAATGAATAAAATCGTCATAGTGTTTAAATTTTGTCGAAGAAGTCGATGGATTTAAAAAATATTGCAAAACAGATCAGGATGGCAACGATTAAAATGACAGTCAGTAGCATAGTTTCTGTTTTAAGTAACATAAATGTGTACAGAAGATTTCAAAGGGGGTGCCTAAAAAATGAAAGTCAGTATAAAGAGATGGAAATGCAAGAGCGATAAGCCTTTAGCGGGTTTCCCGGGGTTTGGGAAAAAATGGAAAAAAAATAATCCATGCCATTTTGGAATGGTCAATTTCCAAAATGGCGTGGATAAACGATGTCTTGGCTACCGGAATTCATCAATTGGGGAGCGCGAATATGATACTGCCTGTCTTTTGATAAAGAGTGACTAACCCCATATGCTGGGAGAGTTTTTCCTCGTTTCGGATTTGTGTCCCCCGACAAAGGCATGTAATTTGATGGAACCTGTTTGACTAGATTGAGTATTATGTTTTGATTGTTATTGAAAAGAGTGGCCGTCTGTTTTTACAGATGGCTCTTTTTTTTTAACCCAGTTTATACTCTTCAATCTTGCGGTAAAGCGTAGTCAGTCCGATATTCAGCAATCTTGCGGCCGCCATTTTATTTCCATGGGTATGATTCAACACACGTTGAATATGTAATTTTTCCATACTGGATAATTCAAAAGCAGACAGCGCCTGACCTTTCTGGCGGGATGCCAGGAAGTCAACGGGCAGGTTTGAAAGTGTAAGTTCGGCATCGGTGGCGAGGATGACCGCTCTTTCCATAATATTTTTTAGTTCGCGGATATTTCCCTTCCACTCATGATTTGTTAGTTGTTCGAGGAATTCCTTACTCATGCTGGTCACATGGGCATCCGACTTGGCTGCATAGATCCGCAGAAAGTGATCGGCCAGCAGTGGTATGTCTTTTTTCCGGTCGCGGAGAGACGGGAGTTCGATGGTGAAAATATTCAGCCGGTAAAAGAGGTCCTCCCTGAATTTTCCTTCGTCCACTTCCTTCTGAAGGTTCCGGTTTGTGGCGGTGATGATCCTGACGTTGACTTTGGTGGATTTGGTATCACCGACCTTGATGAATTCGCCGGTTTCAAGCACCCTGAGTAATTTCGCCTGCAGGTCAAAGACCATTTCACCAATCTCATCCAGAAACAGGGTTCCGCCGTCGGCTTCTTCTATCAATCCTTTCTTGTCTTTTACGGCGCTTGTAAATGATCCGGCCATATGACCGAATAGTTCACTTTCAAGAAGTTCTTTGCTGAAAGAGCTGACGTTTAATGCCACGAAGGGATTGCCGGCCCGTTTACTGCCGTTGTGTATGGCCTGGGCAAAAACTTCCTTGCCCGTTCCTGTCTCTCCGAGTAATAACACCGTCGCATCGGTCGGCGCAACTCTTTTGGCCAGGTCGATGGCCGATTTGATGGGTTCGGACTGACCCAGGATGTTTTCAAAATGGTATTTCTTCTCTACCTGCTGTTCCAGTTGGGTCACGCGTTTCTGGAGCCTGATTTTCTCCATCGCGCGATCCAGCAGGGGAATGATTCGTTCGTTGTCGTCTCCCTTTGTGAGATAATCGAACGCACCATTTTTGATGGATTGCACACCTGCCGGGATATTACCGTAGGCTGTCAGCATGATGATTTCAACCTGTGGATATTTAGCCTTTACTTTTTCAATAAAATCAACCCCGTTGCCATCCGGAAGTTTGACATCGCTGAGAATAACCTGGATGTATTCACGTTCTAAAATTCGAAGACCCGCCTTAAGCGTATCGGCTTCAAAAACCAAAAAACCCTCCAGGCCGATAATACGTTTTAATAAGTGCCTTAATTTTTCTTCATCATCTATCAGGAGAACATTTCCCCGGTTCATACCATTCCGAATTTAATCCAAAGCTATTGAATTGTTGGTTGATGAAAATTCGGGAATGACGGACGACTATGTCCGCGATGTATTATTTCATAAATAACTGAGCCACCATTTTCCCTTGTTTGCCGCTTTGTATTTGTCGTACATTTTGCACAGGGGATAGAGCATCACGACGATGGAAATCCAGATGAGATACACAACACCCAGGTTGAATCCATAACCACGCAGGTTTGGCATCCCACTGATCCAGGTTGTGAATCCCGTCATATCGGTCCACCTGAATCCTGTTAAAACGGCCGCCAACATAGCGAATACGTGAATAAAATACAGATGAAGTAAATAGTAGAACATAGGAACACGGCCATAGACGGAAATGACGCGTGTAAGTCTGTTTGAAACATTTTCAGTAAGGCTTAAAAAGACTAAACCGATACCTTCTGTTATCAACAGGTAATCCAGCGAAGGCGGATATTTGGAAATATTCATAAACGAAAGAAAGGTAAATAATGGCGAGGACTGTTTGGACCATGGCAATAAGTTTCCGTATACGTTGATACTCCTGACAATAATGAAAAGAAGAATAGAAAGCGCGCCCAGACGAAACAGGATTTTTTGCCTTCTCGCTGCATCAAATCCATTTGCATAAAAACCGCCAAGGCAATATCCCAGCGCCATGACGCCGATCCAGGGAATAATATGGTACGCTTCCATCACTGTTTCACTACCAATCGTAAAATTTTTCCGGTCATGTAAGAGCCCCCATAAAAACCCGGCAGTATCGTGTCCGGGAAAATGAATATTATCCAGCAGATTGTGTCCAAAAACAAGGATCAGCCCAATGAAAAGTATTATTTGCCTTGGCAGAAATATAAGCCCGGCTAAAAAAATCATACTCGCACCCAATATCCAGATAACAGCCAGCAGGATAAACGTAAAATGAATATTAAAGAACCAGGCAAAATTTACAATGGTCAGTTCAAGAATGATTAACCACAATCCTCTTTTAACAAGAAAAGACGCCAGTTCTTTTTTTGTTTTTCGTTGCCCTGAAATAAAAGCTGACGTGCCGGCCAACAAAACAAAAATGGGAGCACATAAATGAGTAATCCAACGGGTGAAATAGAGGAATACGTTCGTTTTACCCAGGTCTGTCGGATCAAACATAAATGCATCCGCATTAAAATAATCCCGGGTATGGTCAAGAGCCATGATGATCATGATCAGGCCGCGGAGCAGATCGATGGACTTTATTCGGTTGGTTAAGGCGTTCATTGGGAGATAAGTTCAGGTCTGAAGTTAATAATATTTTGGGAAGAGGATATATTAAAGCAGGTAAGAGGTCTGTTTAAAATCATCGTAATTTTAGGATGACTCTTTTTAATGATTGTTAACCATTAAAATAATTTTATGAACTGGAAACTGATCTTTCAACTTTCGCTGTTCGGCCTGGCCATGGCTATTGCCACGGTGTTCTGGATACCGTCGAACCTGGAACCATTTTTCTGGATTGTCATTTTTATTATTTGCGCCTACCTGATCGCCCGTAATTGTACAGGAAAATTTTTTCTGCACGGGTTCCTGGTATGCCTGGTGAATTGTGTATGGATTACTGCCTTCCATTTTATATTATTCAGGACATATATCATGAATCATCCGGATCAGGATGCGATGATGCAAAAATGGCAAGTGCCCTGGTCCATACATCCCAGGCGTATGATGTTGGTGTTTGGGCCAATGGCCGGGATTGTATCAGGACTGATTCTCGGACTTTTTTCTTTTATCGCATCAAAGATCTGGAAACCCAAACCAGTGGGTTCAAAATAGAAACCTGGATGTACGGCACAAAAAAAACCATCAGCCGTAGCTGATGGTTTTTAAAATCAGATTCGTTGGAATCTAATTTTTAAACATCACCGTTTCCAGAGAATGAATAACACCGTTCGTCGCCTGCACATCATGGCTCTGAATTTTAGCGCCGTCTACGGTTGCATGACCGTCTTTCACATGCACCAGTAGTTCTTTTCCGTTTACTGTTTTCAATTTTTCACCGTCTTTCAGGTCTTTAAAATTGATTTTGCCTACCACTACATGATGATTTAACAAGTCGGTCAGTTTAGTTTTATTTTCCGGCTTCAATAAATTCTCCAATGTAGTTTTGTCGAGTTTTCCAAAGGCAATATCCGTCGGGGCAAATACGGTAAATGGACCTTTGCCACTCAGCACCTGGTCGAGCCCCGATGCGTGAACACCCTTCTTCAAAGTTGTCATACTTTTCTCCACGTTTACAAGCTGCGCAATATTTGACATTTGATTTTATTTATCTGTCGGTAGAATAACCGGCAACACTGTAAAGTAGGCGTAATCGCGAGCGTGCACCTGTTAATGTTCTTCAGTGAGATCTAACGGCTGGTTTTAAACTGTTAAAAGAAATGGTTGGGGTTATTATTGCTCAACAGAGATGTTATATCGAAGTGGGTTGTTGATCAATGTAGTTTCTTGAGCCAGATCGCGGCCGTTTCTTTTCCTTCCAGTTTGTTGTCAACCACGCGTTGAAGCAAAAGTTTCGACTCGGCGCCATCGCCAGGCAAGTCACGTTCCATCAATGTAAGGGCCTGATAGAACAGCCCGGGATTTGAATACAATTTTTTATATAATTCAAGATCGCGGAACCAGGCTAATGCTTTGTCATAATCCTTTATCTGAAGGGCAGAAAGGCCTGCGTATTTTTTAGCCAGCGAATTGGAGGAATCGGATTGAATGATTTTTTCAAATTGCAAAAGGGCTTCTGCTGGTTTTCCTTCATTATATAAACGAAGGCCGTCCTGGATGCTGTCGCTGCGACTGCTCATCCTGACGCCAAAGGTTTGAAGATTTTCTTTGACGTACTGACCGGCCAGTTCTTTCGGTGAATCAGATCCTCTTACAGTATATATTCCGAAAATAATACCGGTAACAACCGCTGCCGCGGCTATACCGTACATTAACTTTCTGACAGGAGTCGTCTTTTTATCGTCAGCCTGATAATTCTTATAAACCTCTTTAAAGATTTTTTTCTTTTCAGACCTGGATGATTCTCTGGCAACGTGATGGGCACTCAGATAAAAAGCCACTTCCTCCGCAAAGGCGGGATCCAATGTAATCCTTTCTTCGAATTCCCTGGTCCCGTCTTTATCCGGTTCGCTTGTGAAATAACGTTCTATATAATCCAGGTTATCCATTATTTATTCAACTTTATATAGCTGTCGCAATCTGTCCAGGCAACGGAGCCTGCTGGTTTTGACGACATCGGCCGTTTTATAATTCAGCAGTGAAGCAATCTCCTTATCGCTGTAATTTTCCCCCCAGAACATCAGCAGTTGCCGGCATTTTTCTTCCAGCTGACCCATTCTCTCCTTTAGCAAATTCCAGTCGGCCTTATCTATCAGCTTCTGTACAATCGAACGGGCAGAATCGGATAACAGCATCAGTTTATCTGAAATCGTCTCCGGACGATGCACGCTGTTCTTATGAGTCGTTCTTTTTCGAATTAGGTCAACACATTTATTGTGGAAAATCTGGTAGAGATAGGTTTTAAGCGAAGCGCGGGCTTCAAAATGCGCATTCCTGATATTTTCTATTGCTGCGAGAAGGGTATCGGAATAAGCATTAAAAGATTCGTCTTCAGACAGCGCATGTTTGGTCATGCCCTCACGGATGAAATAAGCGAACTGGTTGAATAATTGCTCTTCGCTCTTCCTTTGATCAATCCCACTTTGTTTTAGCTGTTCGATTATTTCCTGGTCCGTATATCGAATGGAACCGGAACTGTTCATTGTTAGTGGGTCTTTTTTCCAATTTAAGAAAAATATGATTGGTTCCAATAAATTCTGTTTCCCTCCTGCAGAATCCTGCGATAAATAATACTGAACACATTCCGGAATCAATTCCCTGTCCCGTTCAGGCAGGCGCTCCAAAACCCTCTGATCAAACCAATAGTAAAAGGATATACGTATTGTATGTCTGACTCTCATCCTTCAAATCAACATCTTTCATCAATTAAACCTTACAAAAATGAAAAAGACCCTGATCGCGCTATCTTTTGGATTCACTTCCATTTTAGCGCTCGGAAACTGCGTACACGCGCAAAATTCCGTAAGCCCTGTTGCTTTTAATGACTCAAAAAACTTTAAGACGTCTATTCGCAACCTGGCCGCACTCGAAAGCCCCGCTTTTATGGGGACTTATATTCCGGATGCAAAAACCATCAATGCCAAGGCCGTAAAGGATTTCAATGGCCGCTTTAATCACACCAGTAACGCGATGTGGTTTTCAGATCGGAATGGTTTTGTTTCTTACTTTATTCAAAACGGATTTGGTAACAGAGCGTATTATGATAAAAAAGGCCGCTGGCAGTATTCACTGATTTTCTATGGTGAAGACAAACTTCCCCGGGATATCAGGACAATCGTCAGATCTACCTATTTTGACCTGGCCATTACGCTGGTTGAAGAAGTGCAGACAACCGAAGGCATGGTATATATTGTTCACCTCGAAGACAAATCAAGCATCAAGCTTGTAAAAGTGAACAAAGACGGAGAAATGGAAACTATGCAGGACCTGATTAAGGAATAAATTAACCCTTATCCCTCTGCAACCTGTTGCCCCCTTTGGGGGCAACTTTTTTTATTTTACAGTATCAGCGTGAACCACTTCGTAATCTATTGCAATTACACCCGAATCAAAAAGGATCGAATCTTTTAATTTAAGATTTACCCGCTGATCCAGGCTATTAAACAACCGGCGACCGGTCCCCAGAATCACCGGATGGATCCAAAGCTGGAATTCATCTATGAGATCGCGCTGCAAGCATGAAAACATCAGTTTGCCGCTGCCAAAGAGTAAAATATTTTTTCCTTCCCGGTGCTTCAGATATCTGATCTCTTCCTCCAAATTACGGGTGGCGAACGCAGAATTGTTCCAAAGCACGGTGCCGCGGCTTTTTGAAAAGACGATTTTTACGTGGCGGTTCATCCTGTCCGCTATAGCCAGGTCCTGCCGGGGGAAATCCTGTTCCAGCGGTTTCCGTGACCAATATCTGGCCATCGCTTCATATGTGAGCCTTCCCAACAAAATGGTGTCCGCTCCTTCCAGTTGTTCCAGTAATTTCTCTCCCATATCTTCATTCCAGGATTCAAAATGCCAGTCCAGTTCGTCGTTGGGGCCCGACATATATCCATCGAGGCTCAGGTTCATTGAAACAACTAATTTTCGCATGTTCCCTCAGTTGTGTCGCCAAAATCCTTTTATAAAACCAAACTCTTTTACAGGATTCTGGTAATAATGCAGGATTTCATGATCCAAAACTAACCAGGTTAAATATATTTGTCTGGGTGCGAAAACGACCATATTGAGGCAGGATGCGACATCCATCTGAAAAGACTGTCATTTTAAAAACGTCAAATGAAACAGATTGCTCTTCTTGTTTTAAACGACGCAGTGTCAGCTGCAGTTGCAGATCCCTGTATCCTGTTTAACGGTGTGAATGATTTCTTACAGCAGGCGGGGAGACCATCTCTCTTTAAATTGCATCTGGTGGGTCTCACCAAAACTGTCAAATTGCACAATGGAATATTTACGGTTCATGCGGATACCCTGTTGAAGAATATGAAAAAGGCGGACCTTGTCATTATACCGGCGATGGGTGGTGATTTGAAATCAGCCATCAAAAAAAACAGGGAATTTATCCCGTGGATCGTCAAGCAGTCAAAAAAAGGGGCAGAAGTTGCCAGTCTTTGTGTGGGCTCATTCCTGCTGGCATCCACCGGTTTGTTGAATGGTAAGGAATGTTCCAGTCACTGGCTAACGGCCAACCTGTTCCGGGAAATGTTTCCGGAGGTAACCCTGGTCGACGGCCGCGTAGTGACCGATCAGCATGGCATTTATTCCAGCGGCGGCGCGACGTCTTACTGGAATTTACTGCTGCACCTGGTTGAAAAATATGCCGGACGGGAAATGGCCATCATGGCTTCCAAAATTTATGCGTTGGAAATAGACAGGAAAAGCCAGTCGCCCTTTATCATGTTCAATGGCCAGAAAGAACACGTCGATGAGCCAATCAAAGACGCGCAGAATTATATTGAATCCAAAGTGTCCGAAAAAATTTCAGTCGGCGACCTGGCGCTAAGATTTTCCATCGGGCGAAGACATTTTGAGCGCCGTTTTAAAAAGGCGACGAACAATACACCGGTGGAATATATCCAGCGCGTAAAAATCGAAGCAGCAAAAAAGCATTTCGAAACCAGCAGAAAAAATGTGAACGAAGTAATGTATGATGTGGGATATTCCGATACCAAGGCTTTCAGGACCATGTTTAAAAAGATCACCGGATTGTCGCCGCTTGATTATAAAAACAGATACAATATGCAATTTTAATTGTTAATGGTTAATTGTTAGTTGTTAATGCCATCGTCAAAAACGGACCTGCATTAACAATTAACCATTATCCATTAACCATTACATAAGGCTTATCTTTTCATGAAATTTTAATTATTATGACCCTGATCATTTTAGGACTGATGGTCCTTGTTGCGGGTTTCGTGATCCGGCGCCAAATGTCGCCGTTTGCCGCCTATGCTGTGTATCTCCGGATTGCCGGTGTGCTCCTGTTCCTGATCGGCCTTATTTCTTCCTGCATCGTGCAAATCGGCACGGGAGAAGTAGGGGTTCAGGTCCTTTTTGGTAGCGTTCAAAACACGACCCTCGCGAGCGGATTGCATTTTATAAATCCGCTCATCGAAGTACAGCATCTGGACATCAAGACACAGAATTATACGATGAGTGCCATTCACAATGAAGGTTCAAGGGAAGGTGATGATGCCATCCGGGTGCTTACTTCCGACGGACTCGAAGTCGTGATGGATCTTACTGTTTTATATAAGGTAGTTCCATCTTCGGCTCCTGATATTTTACGCAGTACGGGGATAGATTATACCGATAAAATCGTACGGCCGCTCACGCGGACGATGATCAGGGACAATGCGGTATATTATGATGCAGTTTCCCTGTACTCCACTAAGCGCGATGAGTTCCAGACACGAATTTTTAATAGTATCGAAACTGATTTTAAGAAACGCGGTTTGTTGCTGGAGCAGCTCCTGATCCGCAATATCACATTGCCACAGGCAGTGAAGACAAGTATTGAACAGAAAATTTCTGCTGAACAGGACGCACAGAAAATGCAATTTGTATTACAGAAAGAGAGACAGGAAGCAGAGCGTAAACGCGTGGAAGCGCAGGGAATTTCAGACTACCAGCGGATCATCAGTGAAAGCCTCACCGACCGACAGTTACAATATGAAAGTATCAAGGCTCAGCTTGAAGTGGCTAAATCAGCCAACGCAAAAGTGATCATCATCGGAAAGGCCGGGGCGCCTTTGATCCTCGATACAAAATGATTATTTTTTTTCTGTAGCGGGCGGTGTGATCCATTTGTTATCCGTCAGCCAGTTCGCCATGAGTTGCGGCCAGGATTTGACTGACAGCAGGGAAGACCGGTATCCCATATTGAATCCATGGTCGCCATGAGCAAGGATATGTGCTTCTACCGAAACTTTTGCCTGCCGGTATTTCTCCAGCAGGCTGACGACCGTCATCGAGCAGCAGGCGTCATCGTTTGCGGCCAGTAAAAAGGCCGGTGGCGCATCTTTAGATACGCTATCGGGAATATTTAAAGGCCCGGGATAGATCTGCATGATAAAATCCGGCCGGCCATCGAGGCGGTCAATGGGATCAGCCGCCTGGGTAATGCCCTTTCCGGATGAAAAAGCAATCGCATCAACCACTTCTCCACCGGCAGAGAATCCGAGCATACCTAACCGGCTGGTATCGATCTTCCAGTCTTTATAGTGACTTCTTACTAACCGCATGGCACGATAGGCATCTTCGGGTGGTTGTTTAACCAGCGAATAGGGTGAATTCGGCTCCCGCGGCAACCGGTATTTCAAAATGATGGCCGTAATACCCAGTTTATTGAGAAATTTAGCCGGATCAACACCTTCCGCTTTAAAAACCAGGAGACGAAATCCGCCGCCCGGGCATATCAGAACGGCAGTACCGTTTGCTATTTCAGCGGGCGGAAAATAAACGGTGATGGTGGGGTTGTTGATATTCTTTATCCAGTAGTCCTTTGCTTCCTCAGGGTCATTCTTTTTGTTTTCAAATCCGGGTGCTCCGTTTTTCCACAAGGGAATGACCAGGGAATCCGTTTGTGCGAACAAAAATGTTCCGGATAAAACACAAAATATGTTGAACAGAGCTAAGGGTAATAATCTTTTCATAATTGACATGTATGATCTTAAAGTTAAAGACTACTGGCCATTGTTTTGCAAGGTCCCCTGTATATGGATAACAAAAGATATGGACAGTTCAGGGCGGGGACAAGCGGGCTGGTACTCGCCGAACCCAATAAAAAGTCTTATCCGCCGGAATTCCAGGACAAGAGCCGGCTGACATACTATGCATCGAAGTTCAACAGTATTGAAATCAACAGTAGTTTTTATAAAATTCACAGGGGACAGACTTATAAAAACTGGTCGGCGATGGTGCCGGATGATTTTCAGTTTACGGTAAAATTGTGGCGGGGTATTACACATGAAAAACAGTGGTTATACAGGCAGGAGGACCTGGAATTGTTTTTCGCCGGTATTGATAATTTGGGAAATAAAAAAGGCTGTCTGCTTATTCAGTTTCCTGCAACGGCCAATTTTCAAATAAAACAACTTGAGATCTTATTGCAGAGGCTCCAGGCACTTGACCGGGATGGTTCTTGGCGGATTGCCGTTGAATTCAGGCATAACCGATGGTATAATAATGATATCTATGAGATTCTCGATCACAACAGCGCCAGTCTTGTCCTGCATGATATGCCTTCATCGGTTCCTTTAGCTATGAGTAAAAATGCGGCATTTATATATTTGCGGTTTCACGGGGAGAAAGGAGATTACAGAGGAGGTTATTCAGAAATTTTTTTATCAGAAAAGGCAAAACTCGTCAGCGAGTGGCTACAGTCAGGAAAAGACGTATATGCATATTTTAATAATACGATCGGCGACGCGATAGCGAATGTAAATACATTAAAAAGAATGATCGCTTCTTATCAGGAACAGTCAGTGATGATCTAACGGTATCACGAGTTCATTATATTCCGGATGTCTTTTCAGGTAAACGGCTACGAAGGGACAAACGACTTTTACTTTCCGGTGATTTTCTTTTGCCCATTCCAGGCCGTAATGGGCAAGTGCCGACGCAATGCCTTTGCCTTCCAGTTTTTCGGGCACTTCTGTATGCATGAGCCAGATCACGTCATCATGAAAACGATATTGCAGCACGGCTGTTTCGCCGTCCTGATGCACTTCAAATTGCTTTTGGGCAGTGTTGTTTATGACGTCCATGATAGCTCAATGAAAGTATTTAAATAAAGATAAAAACTTCCATGCCATTTACGTCGGTCCCAGGACATAAAGGCATATCCTAACTGACTACAGGAAGAGAGGATTCAGGAGATTCTGTCTGAATTATTGAAAATGAAGAATTTAGCCATAAATCAATAGTCGGGTTTCAGTTTGGACTGGTTGTTGAAACCATATAGTTAACAAATGTGGAATAACAGGATTTTAAAGCAGGAGGAAACAATTTGGTAACATTAAGATAATATGGGGTGTGGTAATACGAGCCTATTTTGCAGCTGTTTAAACATCAATTCTTTTTATGCAACAAGAATTTCAACTCAATTTTCCGCTCGTTAACAGGCTGGCTAAAATCAGGAAATCTCCTTACTCCCTCGTCATTCTGAGAGAAGGTTTGTACTCCGTGTCGGTTGATAAATTACCACTTGTTGAATACTATGTATTTTTCGACAGCCCGGTAAAAAGTGAGCAAATGAAATTGAAGTTTTACAAAACGGTTGCGGATGGAAAATGGTATGATAAGACTTATTCTGAAGAAGCAGAACTTCATTCCCCGGAGTTCGGAATTCCTGAAATGAACAAGGAATTAAAAGCTGTTATTGATGTATATGAAGATCAGCACGCCCCACACAAAAGCTTTTCTATTTAATTCGGTTTTTTTCATTTTCGTATAGTCAGCTGAACAAGTCCTGAATCGTCCCCGGGCTTTTGTGCATGCCCATTTGTTTTTTCTACGATCAAATCCGACAACATTTTAACAACTGATTCTTTTTGTTCAACGGGCTCTCCTGTTAACAGGCAAATGATTTCTCCGACTTTATTTTCCAGGGAAACTGTGTCAGCTCCGGCATATTTGGTCTTAAGCAGTTCTATAATTCCCAGCTCATGTAAGAGATCCATCTTTCCTGTCAGGTCAAGATTCACCTGTGCCGGCAATTCAACAGCGTTAAGGGATTTCTGCAGGGCAGTTTTTAGTGAGCTGATATATTTTACATAGATAATTCCCTGAGCATATAAATACAGCTCGATGAATTTTCTTTTTTTGCCCGGCAGGGTTATGCGATTGCAAAAAGCTTCGAAAAAGCCCTTATAGAATACCGACATGCACTGGAGCATGAAACTCTTATCGTATTCATTTTGCAGATAATATTCTATTTTATTGATCACACTGTTTGCTTCGTCGAGGAGGAATTCCACGGATTTATCATTGGTTACTTTTTGACGGATCCAATCATCAAACCGGGGTGCACGGGACAGGAAACAGGAAAGAATATAGCTGCTGAATGCGGAGCTGTTTGAGTTTGCAGGCTTAATATTGAATGAATAGGTTTCTGCAAAACAAAACTTTCTCTCCGTCAGTCCGGGATTGTTTCTTTCCCTTTTAAAAATGGTTTCAAGTTCTTCTGTTTTATCTTTCGAAAACAAAAAGGTGAGCAATGGGTCAAATTCGGGAAAAGAAAAAGGGATAATTCCAAACAAACGGTCAAAAAATGCTAATTTGTCACTGTATTTCTTTTGACTTTTGAATTCAGAATGAAGGATGCGAATCTGATTTTCTGAATAACGTTGCATGTTCTAATTGTGCAATGGTTTGTTTCAAATATACCATTCACATCATCCTGTTTTTTTGCAGTTTTTTCAGGTTACCAAATTATTAAGAATTTGTAAACAGCCGCTGTCATTGTGTAAGGCAGCCGTTTCCGGATCTGTTAACATTTTGGTCATATTCGCATAACATTCCAGTCACAGGAGCTAACGTCTTTTGCAACCAAATCAAATTACTAAAAATCAAGTTTTATGAAAAGTTTGATCACCAAAACTTTAATTAGATTTTCTGTATTATTTTTTCTGTCTGCTTTCTTTTATAATACGTCAGAAGCACAGTATCTCTTTAATAACGACTCATTATATAAGGCTGGTACTGAAAATACCGGTCGGATCTGGGGCTATGCCTTCGGCGATTTTGCCTATAAGAGTCATGCTGATTCTCTGTCCCGGGGAGGAAGCAACCAGTACAGCGGCATACCGGCGAACAGGACCATGTTTGCTTTCCGTCGTATATATTTAGGCTACGACTATAACATTTCTAAAAAGTTCTCTGCGGAATTGTTGCTCGCAGCCGAAGATAATTTTCCGGCAGGCAATCCGCCGGTAGGTAGCGGGGCGCCAGGCACCACCACGGCATTGTCCACTGGAAATTCCACCGGTGATCTGACAACAAACCAGAAACTGACTTTTTATATAAAGAACGCGAACATCCGCTGGAAGGGTATCTGGAAGGGAACGGACCTGGTGGTCGGCGAAATGTCCACACCTGCATTCCCGATGATCTCGGAAAAAGTGTGGAGTTATCGTTCCATTGAAAGGACCATCTCTGATATTCGCCGTACACCTTCTTACGATATGGGAGTTGCCTTGCAGGGCGTTTTTGATCCTTCAACAAAAAACTTCGGATATAACCTGATGGTTGCAAACGGAACCAGTGCAAAACCGGAAGCTGATAATTTTAAATGGTTTTATGGTGATGTCTACGCCTATTTTGCCCATAAGCATATCGTGATCGATGCCTTTGCAGATTATGAAAGACTGAACTGGTCACCAACATGGCATCATTCCAGACAAATGCTGAAAGGTTTCATCGCCTGGAACAGTTCTGCTACCGATAAAAGCATGAACCCGGGCACAGGATATACCATCGGAATTGAAGGTTTTGTGAATAACCTGATGAACGATAATTTTGCCACAAAAATTACTGGCGGCGTAGATACTATCAGCACGGCTCCTTCAGGAATTTCTTTTTATGTTCATGGTGATATCGTGCCGAATAAACTGAGATTCTTCGCACGTTTTGATATGTACAATCCGAACAACAAAGTAAATACCGGCACATATAGTAAGAATGCGGGCAATACCGGTAACTACAACGATAACTCATTCCATACTGTATATAATAATAACGCCGCAACTCCGACAGTTACCTATACAACAACCGGCGACCAGACTTACAAGCAGACGTTCATTACGGCCGGTCTCGATTTCAAACCGACAAACCGAGTGCATTTTATGCCGAATGTATGGTACAACAGTTATTCATCACAAATATCCGACAACAAGGACCATGACCTGGTGTGGAGACTTACGTTCTTCTTCTCGTTTGGCAAGAATTATGATAACGGCGGATTCTAGGAATTTTAACTACTATAAATAATATAACATGAAAAGTTTTTTGTCACTATTGAAACAAAACCTGGCCGCTACGTCAATAGCTGTTATTGCTTTGACGGGCGTGCATACAAAGGTTGTCGCGCAGGACGATAAAACGATTTTGGGCGCGGGCAGTTCGTTTATCAATCCCCTGTTTTCAAAAATGTTCGCCGAGTACAATACGAAAACGGGTATTCAGGTGAACTACCAGAGTATCGGATCGGGCGGTGGCATATTACAACTCACCAATAAAACAGTGGATTTTGGCGCTTCGGATGGACCGTTGAATGATGAACAGACTGCGAAAATCGGTGTACCTGTTCTGCATATTACCCAGGCATCCGGTGCAGTGGTGATTACCTATAACCTGCCAGGTAACAATAATAATATCGCCCTGACGCCAGATATCATAGCAGAAATATTTCTTGGTAAAATAACAACATGGAACGATCCGAGGATCATAGCTATCAATAAAGGGGTATCTATTCCTGCATTGCCAATCCTGGTTGCCCACCGTTCAGACGGAAGCGGTACAACGAATATCTTCACCAACTATCTTTCAAAAGTGAGTCCGGAATGGAAAACCAAGGTCGGAAGCGGCGGAGCTGTAAACTGGCCTGCGGGGTTGGGTGGAAAAGGAAATGAAGGAGTGGCCGGACTGGTAAAACAAACGCCCGGAGCTATCGGATATGTGGAGCTGATTTATGCGCTACAGAATAAACTCGATTATGCAAAAATCCAGAACAAGAAGGGTAAATTTATTGTTCCGTCTATTGCTTCTGTAACAGCTGCAGGGAACGTCACATTGCCACCCGATTCAAAAATGTTTATAACAGATTCTGATGCGCCGGACGGATATCCTCTGAGCGGTTTTACCTGGGTTTTGATTTATAAGGAACAGAATTATAATGGTCGTTCACAGGACCGAGCAACAAAACTGCTGAAACTTTTATGGTGGAATATTCACGAAGGCCAGGCATTCACCCAGCCACTGAATTATGCACCATTGTCAAAGGAGGCACTCGCCGTTGCAGAAAAGATTTTGAAGTCCGCCACTTACAATGGGAAGCCGATTTTATAATTGATAATTGATAATTGTTAATTGATAATTGTTAATTTGTATTACTGTCTCATTGACAATTAACAATTATCAATTAACCATTTAAATAGCTATGGAGACAACACTGGCGATCACCAAGGCGAATAAAGTTTCCAATGGAAAAATAAGAGCGGAATCGATTTTTAAGCGATCCCTTGTCGTGATTGGCATGTCCATGGTCGTGCTTGTGCTGGGTGTGTTGCTTACGCTGATCATCGAATCCATTCCTTCCATAAAATCCCTCGGTCTGAAATACTTATGGGGCAGAACCTGGGATCCGATCAACAACGTGTATGGTGCGTTTCCTTTTTTGCTGGGTACTTTGCTGACATCGTTTCTTGCATTGATCATATCCATTCCGTTTTCGTTTGCTATTGCCATTTATCTGGGGGAATACAATCCCAAGGGCTGGCTTTCCAATTTTCTAAAGAATGCCGTTGAGCTGATTGCCGCTGTGCCATCTGTAATTTATGGATTCTGGGGACTGCTTGTGCTTGTTCCACTCGTGCGTTCACTGGAAACAAAACTTGGCGTTTTGCCTTATGGTATCGGGATTTTCACCGCTTCCCTGATCCTGGCAATCATGATAATTCCTTATGCGGCATCGCTGGGCCGCGAAATGATTCGCCTCGTTCCTTCTCCTTTGAAAGAAGGCGCTTATTCTCTTGGCGCAACAAGATATGAAGTGATCAGGAGTGTGGTTCTTCCCTATACCAAATCCGGATTGTTTGCGGGCATCCTGCTCTCGCTGGGAAGGGCCCTGGGAGAAACCATGGCGGTCACGATGGTGATCGGGAATACGAGTATGATTCCGACCAGTATTTTCGCTCCCGGAAACACCATGGCGAGCGTGATCGCCAATGAATTTACGGAAGCCGATCATACGGTTTATCTGTCAGCCCTGATTGAACTGGGCCTCGTTCTTTTCCTGGTTACAGTAGTGATCAATATGATCGGGAAAAGAATCATCAAGAAGTTTACAAATGAATGACCGATGGATGCTAACATAAAATACCGGGTCGGTAAGAGCAAGTTCGTGCAGGGACTCATTGTATTTCTTGCCTTTCTGATTACGGTTCCGTTGCTGTTTATCATAATCTATATTTTTAAGGAAGGCATTTCCAGGATCAACTGGACCTTCCTGACTCATATTCCCAAACCGGTTGGTGAAACCGGCGGCGGTATCGTAAATGCGCTGGTCGGATCCATTCTCATTGTATTGGCGGCTTCTGTGATCGCCATTCCCATCGGCGTCATGTGCGGAATTTATTTGAGCGAAAATGCTACCGGCCGACTCTCTTACTGGAGCCGGTTATCTGTCGATGTATTACAGGGCGTGCCTTCCATTGTGATTGGTATCGTAGTTTATTTCTGGCTGGTAAAACCGCTGGGAACTTTTTCGGGCCTCTCGGGTAGCGCCGCCCTGGCGATCATGATGTTGCCGATCATGATCCGTTCAACGGAAGAAACGCTGAAACTAATTCCGTTCTCATTGAAAGAAGCCGGGCTGGCGCTGGGGCTTCCATACCACCGGGTGATTTTGAAAGTGATCGTGCCATGCGGGGTAAGCGGGATTCTGTCGGGCGTAATGCTTTCTATTGCCAGAATAGCCGGGGAAACTGCCCCGTTATTATTTACTGCATTCGGAAATCCTTACCTGAATACCAATCTTACAAAACCCATGCAAAGCCTGCCACTTCTGATTTTCAATTATGCCACCAGTCCCTACGACGACTGGCACGATTTGGCCTGGGGTGCTGCGCTGATCTTATTATTTACCGTATTGCTATTGAATATTATAACAAAGCTGACAACAAGAAGATGGAACGTACAATTATAAAAAGTAGGAATTTCAATGCTTATTTCGGAACCAATCACGTGGTGAAGAATGTCAATATTGATATTCCTAAAAACAACGTGGTCGCGGTAATGGGTCCATCGGGTTGTGGTAAAACGACCTATTTGCGTTGTATCAACCGCATGCATGAACTGATTCCCGGTGCTACCTCCAAAGGGGAGATGCTTTTGAATAATGAGAATGTATATGATATGCATCCCATATTTGCCCGCCTCAAAATCGGGATGGTATTTCAAAGGCCAAATCCCTTTCCCAACCTTAGTATTTATGACAATGTGATTGCGGGATACAAACTAAACGGCATGAAACTTCCAAAAGCCGAACGGGATCAGAAAGTAGAAGAATCTCTTTCGAAAGCAGCGCTCTGGAAGGAAGTGAAGGATTCATTGCATAAGAAAGGAACATTTCTTTCGGGTGGCCAGCAGCAGCGTTTGTGTATTGCGCGTGCGATCGCCATGGAACCGGAAGTTTTATTACTGGATGAACCGACTTCGGCGCTGGATCCTATTTCCACTTCCAGCATTGAAGAACTGTTGCACGAACTAAAGAAAAACTATACACTCGTTATTGTAACACACAATATGCAACAGGCTGCCAGGGTAAGTGATAAGACGGCATTTTTTTATGTGGGCGAGCTTGTTGAATATGATGATACCAAACTCATGTTCACTAATCCGCAGGACAAGCGAACCCAGAATTATATTACCGGAAGATTTAGTTAGGCCCATACTTTTAATCAAGATATCATGTCACAATTAGAAATAGAATTGAAACAGTTAAAAACTGAAATCGTAAATATGTGGAGCCTCGTGCATTCACAACTGGTCAAGTCGAATATCGCGATGGTCAACTTCGACAAGAACCTGGCGCGCGAAGTCGTATCCAGGGAAAAAAGAGTGAACGGATCAGAACTTAAAATTGACCGTGACTGTGAGAATATATTTGCCTTGCTCACCCCGGTGGCGGTGGATCTCCGTTTTGTGCTGGCTGTTTTAAAAATCAATTCCAACCTGGAACGGATCGGCGATATTGCCGAAGGTGTCGCGAAATATATCCTGAGTGCGGATAAGCCCTTTAACCAGGACCTGTTAAAAATGACTGAAACCATTTCCATGTATGATGAAGCCATCAACATGCTTGAAGACACACTCTCTGCTTTTGAAAAAGAAGATACCGGCCTGGCGAGAAGTGTTTTTCAAAAGGATGAATTCCTGGATAAGATTAATATCAATGCAACCAGCACCACCTGCAAATATCTCGAGCTGCACCCCGAAGATGCATACCAGGCACTGATTAATTTATCTGTGATCAGGAGGCTTGAACGGGTGGGCGACCAGTCGAAAAACATTGCCGAAGAAACCATTTTTTATGTGGAAGCAAAAGTGCTGAAGCACAATGAAGGATAATACCTTTTGCAAAAAACGAAGAGTTCATTTCATCTCCGCGTTTTTTGCCAGCGTCTTCGGATCTTTCAGGAATATGTCTTTGCATTCTTTGGAGCAAAACCCATATACTTTTCCGTTATAGTGAACTGTGTCTTCAATGCCTGCTGAAAGCGGCATGCCGCAGGAAGGATCTTTTTTATTGTCCACCATTTCTTTAGCATATCTGACTTTTATAGAATCATTCGTTGGGATTGCCACCCGAACGATCTCTGTCTTTGGATTTTGATGGCATGCAGTTGTTACGCACGCCAATACAATCGCGGCGGTTAAAAAAGCATAAAGCGAAAACCCGGAAGTGCCAGGAAAACCTGAATTCATGGATGTTTATTGGGACACGAATTTACGTTTATAAGTTGAGGGACTAAAGCCTGAGGCGGGAAGCTCATTTTATCAGTCCTGCTGCTGACTGTTTTCTATTAGTCGGAATCCAGGCGATAGCAGGCAGGGAGACAAGCGATGTCAAATGAGCCAAGGGTCTCTATAATGTCTCTATAACGTCTCTGTAAGGTCTCTGTAAGATTTCTGAAATTGTTTCATTCATCCTCTTGGATAAAATATGGCCGCCGCCGTTGTCTCCTGAAACCAATTTAATGCCATTTTTCCGGGTAAGAACAGAGGCCCGGTAAAATTTTACTGTACAATAATTGTGCAATTTATTTCAGTCCTGCGCCTGAAGCGCAGATTCCCTCCCGATCATGGCCGATTTCCGGTCAACACCCCAATGGTAGCCGCCCAGGTTTCCGGAAGAAGTGATCACCCGGTGGCATGGAATCAGGTAGGCGATGGGATTGCTGCCAACGGCTGTTCCCACGGCCCGGGAGGAACCGGCGTCGCCGATTTCTTTGGCAACGTCATGATAGGATTTAAGCGAACCGGCCGGAATCTGGAGCAGGGCGTTCCAGACTTTTATCTGGAAGGGCGTTCCCTTTAAGTGCAGTTTGATGCGGTCGAGGTCGCTCCAGTCGTCACGGAACATTTTCAGGGCTGCCTGCTGGTGAAGGTCTGTTTTCTGTTCCAGGGTGGCAGCGGGAAACCGGTGTATGATATCAGCCTCAGGCGGATCCGTTTTTTCTGTCACAAATGAAATATGGCAGATCCCTTTTTCGGTAGACGCGATCAGAATATTGCCAAAAATGGTTTCCGCATGGCTGTAGTGAATATGCAGGTTCTTTCCTCCGTTTTGGTATTCACCGGGCGTCATACCTTCTATCTGGATAAAGAGATCGTGCAGACGGCTTGTGCCACTCAGACCAGTTTCGAAACTGACCGTGGCCAGGGTTTTCTGTTCCTGCAAAAGTTGTTTTGCATGTTCTATGCTGGTAAACTGGAGGAATTTTTTAGGGCTCACACCCGCCCATTCCTTAAATAACCGCTGAAAATGAAAAGGGCTGAGGTGGATCTGCCGGGCTATCTCGTCCAAATCCGGCTGTTCCTGGAAATTTTCCCGGATATACCGGATGGCCTGTTCGATGCGTTGATAATCATACATACCCAAAAGTAAACAGCCGGAGGGGGTCGGACAACCCGGAAATTGCGGTTTTTAGTATTTCCTGCCGACGGTCTTAAAATCCTTGGAGATGTTAGCGGCCATGATTCCGGAAGTATCCCTGATCTGATCATTGATCTTCCGGCTCATGTTCACCCTGAACTCGCAGATATAGGTCATCTTGTCTTCATAGTATGATACATCCAGTACTTTGAAGCTGACCTTCGAGGTATCCAGCCGGGGTTGATGGTTCAAATATAGATTCATGGCGGTTTTCAGGTTATCCTCCACCTCCTTCTTCGAGGTTTTCTTCAGGCATGAAAAAAGGAGTAAACCGAGCCCTGCAACGGTCAAAACAAGACGTATTTTCTTAAACATAATCGCAAAATAAATAAAAATGAATGAGTGCATTCATTTTTTAAAAGTCGTGAATTGAGAATATGTTCATTGAACACATAAGATTTTGTTTGAATCCGGCCAGCTAATAACGCACAATTAAAAGTTAAAAAAATATTAGGTCAGCATTAAAGAAATCATAAATTTGGTTATAATTACTCATCGTTAAACCAAAAGACGAATTGCTTATGCCAACAAAATTTAAACTCCTCGCGGGGCTGAACACCGCGTTACTTCTTCTCCTCAGCGTAAGTCTTTTTGCTCAAACAACGGTTACCGGACGTGTTCTCGCTAGTGCGGACAAGCAACCGGTTGTTGGAGCGACAGTGCAGGTGAAGGGAGGCAAATCAGCCACTTTAACCGGATCCGACGGATCATTTACCATTACATCATCACAGAAAGTAAGCAACCTGGTCATTACCATTGTTGGTTACGAATCATTGACGGTTCCTGTAAGAGGAAGCAGTGTGGGCGATGTAATGCTCTCCACTTCCACTACATCACTCAATGATGTTGTTGTAACCGGGTACACCACGCAGAAAAAGAAAGATCTGACGGGTGCGGTTGCCGTAGTGAATGTAAAAGACATGAAGAGCATTCAATCGGGAAGCCCGGAGCAAATGCTGCAGGGACAAGCTTCCGGCGTAACGATCATTACTTCCGGAGCACCAGGCGGACCAACCAATGTGTTTATCCGCGGTGTTACTTCCTTTGGGAATACTGATCCGTTATACATTATTGACGGAGTTCCCATGGACTTCCATAACATCAATGCAAACGACATTGAGTCTGTACAGGTGTTAAAAGATGCATCCGCCTCCGTATATGGAGTTCGCGGATCCAATGGCGTTATCATCATTACCACCAAGAGAGGAAAATCCATCGGAAGACCAACGATTACGTACAATGGTTATCTGGGCAACCAGGTTCCAGTGGGCGGCAATCCGTTTCATCTCCTGAATTCCCAACAACTGGCGAATGCACTCTGGCAGGCTGATATCACATCCGGCCAGGTAGATACTACCACTGGTTTCCCATCTTCACAGCAATATGGCAAAGGAGCCACACCGGTTTTACCAGATTATATCACACCCGGTGGAGCACACGAAGGTGATTCTTCCGTAAATCCCGCTCTCTACAATGTGGATTACAGCAAGGGACCGATTTACCAGATCACCCGTGCGAATAAAACGGGAACTGACTGGTTCCATGAATTATTCAAACCAGCCGTAATACAGAGCCATACCATCGGCCTCAGCGGCGGTGGCGATAAATCAACTTATTATTTCTCCTTTGGTTATTTCAACCAGCAGGGAACCCTGATCGATACATATCTGAAAAGATATATGGCCAGGATGAACATGACTTTCAACGTCAAGGATAATATCCGGGTCGGTGAAAATTTGTATACTTTTTATGTGGACAACCCACAGATCAGTT
>Ga0066787_10000005_pt1 | contig 35919 bp, 36 predicted proteins | sample OrgsoiDNA2013047_FD_70942 | JGI IMG/M metagenome (GOLD analysis project Ga0066787, IMG submission 70942) | Permafrost soil microbial communities from the Arctic, to analyse light accelerated degradation of dissolved organic matter (DOM) -... | ecosystem: Environmental > Terrestrial > Soil >...
AATGAATTCACCACGAATACATGATCATTTTCAGGCATTCAGAGAAGACCTGATCAAATCGAGGGCGATCGTGGATATGACAGAATCCGGCAGTTCTACAACTGGAATTTACGGAGGTGCCGGTGATATTAAATGGCAGGGAAAAGATCCGAATATGAATGATGAATTTTCCACTATTGGTATCAATCATTCTTATGGAAAAACAATTGGATGGAAAATAAAGGAAGGTCGTGATTTTTCGGCGGCATCCGTCACGGACTCCACGGGTATGATCGTTAATGAAGCGGCAGTCGCCTACATGGGTCTGAAAAATCCTGTGGGTCAAATCATTGACTGGTGGGGAAAACAATATCATATCATCGGCGTTGCCGAAAATATGATCATGAGATCGCCTTATGAAGGAGCGACTCAGTCATTGTTCTTTATTGATCGCCAGCCTGGAAATTTCGTGATCATGAAACTGAATCCGGATATCGATCAACATGCATCATTACAAACCATCGGGACAGTGTGGAAGAAATATTCACCGGATGAACCTTTTGATTTTAAGTTCGCGGATCTGGAATATCAGAAAAAGTTTTTCACTGAGCAGAAAGTGCAAACCCTCGCGGGTATTTTTTCGTCCCTGGCCATATTTATCAGTTGTATTGGACTTTTCGGGATGGCGCTATTTGTCGCTTCACATCGTGTGAAGGAAATCGGGATGCGTAAGGTCCTCGGCGCTTCCGTGCTAAATGTATGGGCACTCCTGAATAAAGAATTTATTATTTTAGTAGGGATTGCTATTTGTATTTCCATCCCCGTCACGTATTATTTAGTGGACCACTGGCTTCAGCAATACCCATATCATACCAATCTTCCCTGGTGGCTGTTTTTATCCACAGCACTCGGAGCAATGAGTGTGACGCTTTTAACGGTCAGCTATCAAAGTATCCGGACGGCATTGACCAATCCGGTGAACAGCCTTCGCTCGGAATAAGATTATAACAACCTGATAATCCTCAATTACTCCGATCCTTTTTATCTTTGCCCCGATTATGCAAATAATCAGGATCTGAAATTTTATTAATTCAAGAAATAAATGTGAACATAGAATATGGAAAAAGACACGCAGAGCATACTGGCTCATGTAAATCACGAAGACAGCGCCAAATGCCCGTTCTCCGGTGGAGCACTCAGACAGGCCGCGGGCGGCGGCACCCGGAACCGTGACTGGTGGCCGAATCAGTTGAGATTAAACGTTCTCCGTCAATATTCTTCCCTCTCCAATCCGATGGATGAGAAATTCGATTATGCAGCGGAATTCAAGACCCTAGATCTGAAGGCGGTGAAACAAGACATCTTTAATCTGATGACCCGGTCGCAGGACTGGTGGCCGGCTGATTTCGGCCACTATGGCCCGTTCTTTATCCGCATGGCCTGGCACAGTGCGGGTACTTACCGTATCCAGGACGGTCGCGGCGGCGCGGGTTTTGGTACCCAGCGTTTTGCGCCGCTCAATAGCTGGCCCGACAATGCGAACCTCGACAAAGCCCGTTTGCTGCTCTGGCCCATCAAACAGAAATACGGAAAAAGACTTTCGTGGGCGGACCTGATGATCCTCACCGGCAACTGTGCCCTCGAGTCGATGGGCCTGAAGACCTTCGGTTTCGGCGGCGGACGGGCAGACGTCTGGGAACCCGCAGAAGATATTTATTGGGGTTCTGAAACGGAGTGGCTGGGCGACAAACGCTATACCGGTAAACGGGATCTGGAGAATCCGCTGGGTGCTGTTCAAATGGGTCTCATATATGTGAATCCGGAGGGTCCGAACGGGAATCCCGATCCGCTTCAGTCTGCCCGTGATATTCGCGAAACTTTTGGCCGCATGGCGATGAACGATTATGAAACCGTCGCGCTGATCGCTGGCGGTCATACGTTCGGTAAGACCCATGGTGCTGCCGATCCTGCAAAATATGTTGGTAAAGAACCCGCCGGCGCCGGTATCGAGGAGCTGGGTCTCGGATGGAAAAACAGCTTCGGAAAGGGCAATGCGGGAGACACGATCACCAGCGGTATTGAAGTAACGTGGACCACGTCGCCGACGAAGTGGAGCAACAATTATTTCGAAAATCTTTTCGGTTTCGAATGGGAACTTACAAAGAGTCCTGCCGGCGCGCATCAATGGAAGCCAAAGCATGGAGCAGGTAAGGATACAGTTCCGGATGCACATGATTCGTCCAAACGACATACACCGACGATGCTCACGACCGATATCGCCCTGAAGGTTGATCCGGCATATGAGAAAGTGTCAAGACATTTCTTTGAGCATCCTGCTGAATTTGCGGATGCCTTCGCTCGCGCATGGTTCAAGCTCACGCATCGTGATATGGGTCCGCGTGCCCGTTATCTCGGTTCCGAAGTTCCTGATGAAATACTGATCTGGCAGGATCCCATTCCAGCTGTTACCTATAAAATAATTGACGAAAAAGATATTGCAGCACTGAAGGATAAGATCCTTGCATCTGGTCTTAGCGTATCTCAACTCGTTTCTGTTGCCTGGGCATCAGCTTCAACATTCCGGGGTTCCGATAAACGGGGCGGCGCCAATGGTGCACGCATCCGGTTGTCACCACAGAAATATTGGGAAGTAAACAACCCGCCCCAACTGTCGAAAGTATTGAACACGCTGGAAGGAATTCAAAAAGAATTTAACGGTGCCCAGTCCGGTGGTAAAAATATTTCGCTGGCAGATCTGATCGTGCTGGGCGGATGTGCAGCCATTGAAAAAGCGGCAAAAAATGCGGGTCATGATATCAAAGTACCTTTTGCAACAGGACGTGCTGACGCATCGCAGGAACAAACCGATGTGGAATCCTTTGCCGCCCTCGAACCCGCTGCTGATGGGTTTCGCAATTATATAAAGAGCATCCATGCCATATCGGCAGAAGCCATACTGGTGGACAAGGCACAGCTGTTAACGCTGACTGCTCCGGAAATGACCGTGCTCGTTGGCGGCCTGCGTGTGCTGAATACAAACTTCGATCAGTCGAAACACGGAGTTTTTACAAATACACCCGAAACGCTCAACAATGATTTCTTCCTGAACCTGCTTGATTTCGGCGTTACCTGGACGGCCAGTTCGGATTCCCAGCAGGTGTTTGAGGGTCGAGATCGTAATACAGGAAAAGTGAAGTGGACAGGTACAAGGGTTGATCTCATCTTTGGTTCCAATTCCGAGCTTCGCGCGATCGCAGAGGTATATGCCTGTGATGATGGTAAAAAGAAATTTGTGCAAGACTTTATAGCCGCATGGAGTAAAGTGATGAATCTTGACCGCTTCGACCTGCCGTGATTTCAGCGCTGTGAAGAATTGTTTATTTGCTTCTTGTAAAAAGCGCTTGCCATAAACGAGAGTGGGATGCCTATGGCGACAATCAAAATAAGTATATTGATAACCGCATTGATCATGTTAAACGGCCGGCTGGCTACGCCGGATAGCGGGACCACAATAAGATTCATGATCAGCCAGATAAAAATTCCATAGAAAATCCCCGTGATGATCCTGTTCGCGGAGAGGAATTTTATTTTAGGAAAAACCTGGAAAAAGAAAATGGTGAATATAAATGCTACGACATAATGTAAAATGAGTCCCGCCAGAATCATCCTTCTTCCACCTGACAATGCCTGTTTGCCGAAGAGCCCGCTCGCAATAAACTTTAAGATACCAGCAATAATCAATTTCCCTGTTCTGATATAAACAAGAATAAAGGCAGCGAGGATATCCATGGTTCCGACTAATAGCCCCGCCTTGAATATCTCCTTATATTTATTTTTCATCGGAATACTAAATGTAAGTTTTTAGGTGCAATTTTATCCGGTGAAGATTCTCCTTTTTTTAGCCCCCGTGTTTATTTCCTTTCAGTTATTTGCCCAGAACGGAATAACGGCTTTACCGGCCGTACAGGTTTCGGATTTTGCGCCTGTGTCTCCGATGCTAAATTCCGAAACAGAAGCAGTTCTATTGATGGACAGTAACTCCTGTGAATTAACGGCTGATCCGCAACGTGGTTTTTTTACACGGTATCATCATTTCAGGCGGGTATTGATACTCAAAAAAACAGCACTTGATCCTGGAAATTCAGATCTTGGTACCTGGTCAATCTCATATCGCACAGAATATAATGGCAGAAAGAAATTAAAATCGCTGACGGCTGCTACCTATAACCTCGAAAATGGTAAGGTTGTAAAAACCCCCGTTCAGGATAAGGATATATTTATAGAGGATCCAAAAGTAAAAGACGGTGAAACGACATTAAAATTCGCATTTCCCAATGCAAAAGCCGGATCCATCGTTGAATTTGACTACACGGTGGACCGGATTTCAGACCAAATCGGTGACTGGTATTTCCAAACAAACTACCCCGTATTAAAAAGCATTTACAACGTCAAAATTCCGGCAATCTGGAATTTTGTAATGACACTTCAGAATAAAAAATATATAACGAGTGTGAAAAGAGATTCTGTGAAGGAAAATGTTTATTCATGGCAATTTAACTATGAGGATGTAATCATTCATTCCATTACCTGGACGGCAGAAAATGTTCCTCCCATGAAATTGGAGCCATTTACTTCCACGATCGACAACTATATTGGATGCGTAAAGTTTCAATTGTCTGTGCGACCGGTGCGCCCTGGTCAGTCCGAGCGTATCATAAATACCTGGGAATGGGTGACTGACCGTTTAATGTCTGGCGACGATTTCGGGGTTCAGATTAAAGATATTCATCCTTGGGTAAGAAAATTGGCCAGGGGCCTGGTGGAGGATAATGATACCGATATTCAAAAAGCGAGAAAGATCTATGCTTTCGTGCGGGACCATTTTAAAGTGAATGGACGAAGCTGGGGTATAACAGATGATCAAACGCTGGAAACTATTTATAAAGCCGGTGTCGGGAATGTGGCAGAGATAAACCTGACGCTTATCGCAATGCTGAAAACGCAAAAGCTTAATGCGGATCCTGTTATACTGGCAACGCGCGACAATGGCCTGACGAATGTTACTTATCCCGTTATGGACAATTACAATTACACCATTTGCAGGCTGGAAACAGGTGGGAAAGTATATTATCTCGATGCATCCGATGCCGGGATGGGATTTGGCAGATTGCCAGCGAACTGTTATAACGGTCATGCACGTTTGATAAAGAAGGACGGTTATGCGGTTTACCTGGAAGCCGATTCAATCAGGGAGTCATCGAGTACATACTCATTCATCGAATATGACAGCGCTTCCGATATGCTGGCGCTTTACTGTACACAGAAACCGGGTTACTATGAATCAACCGCCATCAGGGCCGAAATAAAGGAAAAAAAGATGGATGCTTATCTCAAATCCATCACCGGAACAAAAACTCCAAAAGGGAAGATCGACAGTTTTTCCTTCGCTGACCTTGACAACCCCGACAAGTCTCTTACCGTGTTTTACCGGATGAACCTGGACCGGGGAAATGATGCCCATTTTTATTTTAATCCATTTTTGAATTCGGGATTGAAGGCAAATCCGTTCAAGTCCGCAGAAAGAGGTTACCCGGTGGAGTTACCCTATGTATCTGATGATATTTTTGTTTTGAATATGGATATTCCGGATGGATATGAAGTGGAAGAAATGCCCAGATCTGAACGATTTAAACTAAATGAAAAAGAAGGATCATTTGAATACCTGATTCAAAAGAGTGAACATTCCGTTCAGTTAAAGTCCGTGATCAAAATCAACAAGGCGATTTTCGAACCCGAGGATTATAATATCCTGAAAGAGTTTTACGCCGCGATCATCAGAAAACAGAGCGAAATGATCGTGTTTAAGAAAGTGGGAACTTAATAGTCGCTCAACTTGTGTAAACGTACGGGAAGGCACTAATCAGTTCACAATATTTTTACTGACATCCTTGATGTGGTACCGGCTGAGTGTTCTGAGCACTTCATCATAAGTACCCGTTTTGGGTTTGCCGGTAACGACCACCCGGGCGTTCTTCAGCATTTTGGCGTTGGTCTGCACCCAGTCGGTGAATTCCGTGATCGTATCGAGATTGAGCGGCTTATCCTTAAAAAAGGCGGTAATGGTCTCGCCTGCCGTAATAATGAAATAGGGCCGGAGCACAGTATCCTTCGTAGCATTGCTTTTCTCTGCTGCCTGCGCTGGGCAGGAAATTGCAAACGCAAAACAAAGGATACAGGATAGAACAATGTTCTGAATGAATACCCGGGAAAACGCCTTCTTCATAATTTTTTACTACTTATTTGATGACATTTATAAAGGTCCGAATAATAGGGAATTCAAAATGTTAGTCATTTGAAAATAAATAATGGCCGGATAACCGGATAATCGCTCCCTGGTACGATTATTACAGATGTTATCGTCACGAAATCAGCTCAACATGAAAAAAATGCTTTCCATTTGTCTTTGCCTGCTTTTTGTGGTCATCGCCCAGGCCCAGCAGCCGCCACATCCGCATCCGCATGCTAGGGCGGCCTATCATCATCCCTATCATCACGCGTATCATCGTCCCGTTCACCATCATGTGTATCACAGGAGTCCGGGACATCCGCAGAGACCACTACATCCGCCGCATCCATAGGGACGGAGAAATATACGACCGGATTCAATAAGAATTTGCCAGCCTGAACGCTGACTGAGAAAGATTTACCCTATCAGCTGGCTGTTTGAAGGCTCACTCGTGGTAGTTTATTGCAGGGGTGTTGCTGCCGTTAGCAAGAAACCAGCAAGAAAGCAGGAAGGAGGATGCAACGATCGGTCTGTCCATGTGGTCATCTGAAATATGCGTGCGCAGTTTATTTCCCTGTTGATTTTATCGATTTTGACTGTTTCCTGTAAAAAGGAAAGTCAGCCGAACGCTACAGGACTTTCCGGAACATGGGAATTGAGTCATATTGAAAGCGGCTACCGGTTAAACGGTTCCACCGCTGACCTGCCTGCAGGCTACAAATTTCAATGGAAATTCACAGATTCCACCTACGAATCTATTGAACACGGAAGCGTTATAAAACAGGGTTTTTTCGGCGTTTTATACGGCATCGGGAAGCCGCAACTTATCCTTGATCGGGATACAAACTCCGCTATTTTATTTGACCTGAACGGGATTCAGCTCATATTGTACCGCGGTATCATCGCCGCGGATGGTGATATTGAAACCTATACGCGTTTACAGTAGTATTCAATTAAGAAGCCATTTGCATCAGAAGTCAGTACATTGCCGGCGGCATATCTTAAATGCATTATATGATGAACGCGGACCGGTCCGGCTTGCTGAAAAGCATTTTCAGAATTCTCCTTGGCCTGTTCATGGTTTGGGCAGCCATTGGGCATCTTACATTTTCACGCGCGGAATTTCAGGCGCAGGTTCCCGACTGGATTCCATTGAATAAAGACCTGGTAGTGATCTTATCCGGCCTGGTTGAATTGGGGTTGGGGTTGGGTATGATTTTCTGGAAAAAGAAGAGGATCAGCGTTGGAATCGCATTGGCGTTGTTCTACATAGCAGTCTTCCCCGGAAATATTGCTCAATACGTCAACCATATAAATGCGTTTGGGCTTAACACGGATCGTGCAAGATTGATCCGGCTGTTTTTTCAGCCTGTATTGGTATTTTGGGCATTGTGGTCGACAGGAGCCATGAAAAAGAAGTTCAGAAAGCACGGATGATATAGAATGGATTGATGAAGTATACCTTTCTTATACTGCTGATCATTTTAATAAGGCCTGGATTCTTAAGAAGTCAGTCGAGCGGAAATTCTATTTCCGGCCGCCAGAAATTGATACATCTAAACAGGAATGTTTTTATGGATACTGTCTGGGAAGGGTCGGTTCCCCCGGATAGTATTATGGTTTACTACTATAGTGTGCGTGGCAAATATCCTGAAAGCTCGGAGACGATCAGGAAACAAGCGCAGGAATATTTAGAGACAACCCACAGGATCTATTCCGGCAGCGGGTATATTACATTCCGGTTTTATATAGATCATAACGGTCAAATGCTGAAGAGAGTTCAGGTTTTGCAAACGGATTCCCTGTACAAAGAATACATTTTTCCCGGCAATCTGATTATGGATTTATTTGTTTTTCTAAAGACGCTTCATGCGTGGAAACCGGCGCAGGATATTCAGCAGGTGCCGCCATACTATATTAATCTCATGAGTTTTAAAATACAGAATGGAACGCTGGTTGACATTATTCCTTAGTATGAATTTAATTATACAAACGGGTTGCCATCCGGCAGGGGAAATCTCCGTGTCTTCAAAATGTAAGAGTCGATCATTCCAGGACAGCCTGATACGCAGGTATGTGGACAGCGGGGCGGAAAAACTGCCTTATATATACAATAATCCCGTGTGGGGACGCTATATGGACAGTGTGCTGGCTATTTGTCCGGATGTTGCCGAGGCATACCAGTTAAAAGCGGTACCTGCCATAAAAAATGGAGAGTACACAAAGGCTTACCAGCTTGATACAAAGGCAGCCGAACTAGATCCCGCCCAATATCTTTCCTATCTTGGATTTTTAAAATGCATATTTACAAAAGATTATTCAGGCGCTATCACCGATTTTAAGAAGGCCATTCAGATCGTTCCGGGCGGAGGCGAAATGGATCATGGCTTTTATTTTTACCTGGGCATTTGCTATCTGAAACTGGGGAATTATCCCGAGGCGTCATTCAATTTCAATAAGGATTTTTCAGAACAGCAGCATGGGGACAGTACCCGTGAAATTCATTACAATGCGCTCATGTATATGGGCATCACAAAGCTGGAAAGCAGGGACCTGGATTCAGCAAGATACTGGCTCCTCAAAAGTTTGCGCATCTACCCCGAATTACCGGAAGCGAATTATTATGTGTCGGTGGTGTATCATATCGAAAACAGAATGGATCTGGAAAAGAAGTACCTGGAGCTTGCAAAAAAATCCATTCAGGACGGATACCGGATGAACGAGGATAATATGTACTACGTCAATTATCCTTACCAGATAACGCTTTATGAAGTGAATCAGCGACTGGCAGAACTTAAATAAAATGATGTTTTGTATCCTGAATAAGTAAATATCTTTATTGGACAAATCTGTGAAATTCAAAAAATATACATGAAAAAGATTTTTTTATTTTTAGCAGGCTTTGTAACTGTTATTTCACTTATCGCATGCATTAACGCGGGCAATTCAAAAGGGAACGCAGCAGGAGATGCAAAATCCGCACAAATCGATTCTCCCGAATATTTTAACCTGCGACCGGCGCTTGAAAAAGAATATGGTTATACACATGCGGTAAGAATCGGTAACGACCTGACTATATCAGGAGCGGTCAGTATGAACGACTCGGGTGTTATTGTGGCCCCCGGCAATATGGAACAGCAAATGAAAAATTGCTACAGCGACCTGGGAAAGATCTTACAGCATTATGGGTATACATTTGATGATGTATTTAAAGAAAATGTGTACACAACCAGTATGGCTGATTTTATCAAAGTGCTGGGCTTCAGAAATTCCATATATAAAAAGCAGTTTCCGACCGGCACCTGGCTTGAAGTAAAGGGACTCGCATTAACCGGACAACTTATCGAGATAGATATGGAGGCGTATAAAACAAAATAATTTCCCCGATGCGCAGAGAATAAAAAAATTATTTCACAAATTAAAAAACATAAGAAATGAGTAAAATAACCGTAAAAGACGGCACCGAAATTTTCTACAAAGACTGGGGCACAGGACAGCCCATTGTTTTTCATCATGGCTGGCCATTATCGGGCGACGACTGGGATACGCAGATGATGTTTTTTCTGAAGGAAGGTTTTAGAGTGATAGCTCATGACCGAAGGGGGCATGGGAGGTCTACGCAAACATCAGGTGGTCATGATATGGAAACCTATTCCGCAGATGTTGCCGAGTTGACTAAAGCGCTTGACCTGAAAAATGCTATTCATGTTGGTCACTCAACGGGCGGTGGCGAAGTGATTCGCTATGTGGCAAAATACGGCAAGGGCCGTGTGGCGAAGGCTGTACTGATTAGTGCGGTTACTCCGCTTATGGTACAAACCAAAAATAATCCGGAAGGCATTCCGATATCTGTGTTCGATGAAATACGGGAAGGCACGGCTACCCTCCGGCCACAGTATTTTCAGGACTTTACCATGCCGTTTTATGGCTATAACCGTCCGGGAGCAAAAATTTCGCAGGGAATCAGAGACAATTGGTGGCGGCAGGGAATGATGGGTGGAATAAAAGCACATCACGACGGCATCAAGGCCTTTTCAGAAACAGATTTTACGGAAGACCTGAAATCGGTGGATATACCAGTACTTGTTTTACACGGCGAAGACGATCAGATCGTTCCATTCCCGATCAGCGGAGCAAAAGCTGTCAAGCTGTTGAAAAATGGAAAGCTGATTTCTTATCCGGGGTTTCCACATGGGATGCCCGCTACAGAAGCGGCAACCATCAATAGGGATCTGTTGGCTTTTTTCAAATCTTAATTTGCTGACCTGTATTTTTCAGAGATGGCATGAAACAAAAAAGATGAAGTTCTCACTTCATCTTTTTTATATCATTCAGTCTGTAATATTAATAGTGCTGTACAATCCGGAACAGGTACCGTACGGGTTCGCCGATCACACCGCTTTCTGCCCTTCTTTTCTTTAACGCATCAGATTTAAAGTAGGCAAACGCCTTGGCAGTATCTGTAATGGCTGTTACCAGGAATACTCTATTATTGTCACGCAGATCATGACCGATTACTCTTACGGTCAAACCATTGTCAATTCTTTCCTGTTTACCGTCATCAAACGCTTTTAGCCAGGCAGCCCAATCCTTTACGGTGAACAGGGTCCTCGAACGGAGTTTTGTATCGATGATCGCTGTATCCTGCCAGGTTTCTGTAAAAAAAGAAATCATTGGTGCGCCAATGACACCGCCTTTGACCATCGCCTTTTTCAGACCGGGGTCCTTGACAAATGCCATTGCCTTAGTAGTATCATCTATTTTCAAAGCGACCATTACGTTATTGGAATCCATCAGGCCCCGGCCAACTACGTAATTGTGTATACCACTGGCCAGACGCGCAGAATCATGTCCGTCATAGGCGGCCTTCCATTTTGTAAAATTGCCCACTTTCTGGTTTACGACCACCATGTATTGCGGGGTGGTGATGATCGTACTGGGGGGTGCCATTTTTGCGGTTGTGTCGGTAGCGGTGGAATCGGTAGCGGCTGTTTTTTCGCTGCCACTGCCGCCGCAGGAGGATAAAAGGAATACCAGGGCCGCACAAAATAGCGAGCCGGTAAATCGGGACTGCTTCATGGTTGTGTATTTTAGAATGAATAAATAAAAAGAAGGGATCGGGAAATGGAGTTGCAAGGGGTAAGGAGGCAATAAATGTAGTTATATTAAACATGATCCCGAATTTTATTCAGTCCCCGACCATGCGTTTCGGATGGATTTATTATGGGTATATTTAAGATTCATTCATCAAAAAATATTCCACTGACAAGTTTTATTATTAATCATCGATGAAAGCGGCCGTATTGTATCAAAAAGGGGAACTACCCCAATATGTGGACTTTCCCGAGCCCATTCCGCAAAACGACTCACAGGTATTGGTGTCAGTGAAGGCGGTTGCCATCAAGCATTTTGACAAAGGAAGAGCTGCCGGCAGTCACTATTCATCCGAAAAACCAAAACAGGAAGGCCGTGTGATTGGGGGAGACGGGGTTTGCCTGCTTGAAAACGGAACAAGGGTATATGGTCTTGGCGAGGGTATGCTGGCAGAGAAGGCCATCATTGAAAAAAACCGGATGGTGGTATTGCCAGCCGGACTAGACGATGCAACTGCAGCTGCATTGCCAAACGCCGTGATCGGTTCCGCCATGGGCCTTCTATTCAAAGCGGGTATTCAACCAGGTGATGTTGTCTTGATAAATGGCGCAACCGGTTTTACCGGTCGGATTGCCGTACAGATCGCAAAACACTATGGTGCTAAGAAAGTGATTGCGACCGGAAGAAACCAGCAATCCCTACAGGATTTGTTGAAACTGGGTGCCGACGAAATTATTTCGCTGTCTCAGCCGGATCAAGATATCATTGCGCAAATAAAAAAACTTCATGCCGTTTCGCCGTTGAACATTGTTCTTGATTATTTATGGGGGCATTCAGCCGGATTGATATTTGCCTGTTTAAAAGGGACGGGATCGTTTACTGTTAAAACAAGATACGTATCAATTGGAAGTGTAACGGGAGACCTGGTTCAATTGTCCGCCGCAACGCTGAGAAGTGCGGATTTACAATTATCGGGCTCCGGTTTGGGGAGCTGGTCAAGGGATGAGGTTAAAAAATTATTCAGTGAGATTCTTCCTCAGATGTTTCAACTGGCCGCCGACGGCAGGTTGTTTGCAGAAGCCGTTCGGGTGAATCTGAAAGACATCGCTGAACTCTGGAATCTGGACGTTCCTGATGGACGTCGGTTGGTTGTTACTATTTAAATACCCGCGGTATTCCTTAAAAAAAATCAACGTTCTTATTGATTCTATTGCTCCAGGCTGACATTTTAAGACGATAAAAACGATAAATATGAAAGCAAAAAAAACGTTCTTACGACAACCGTTCCGGCTGATGGTTATATATGTTTTACTGGGAATATCTATTATCCCGACGTTAACCAGAGCGCAGCCGGCCTCCCGGAAAACATTGTTGGCGCTTTCAAAAACCGACCATATGCTGTCGGTCGTAGACCCGGTAACATTTAAAATAATCGCGCGCGTTCCGGTGGGAGAGGATCCGCACGAAGTGATTGCCTCGACCGACGGCAGGACGGCGTATGTGACGATCTATGGCGGCGGCAGTTTACACGAGCTGAACGTCGTTGATCTTGTGGCTCTGAAACCGCTACTGAATGTTGATACAAGACCTCTGTTTGGCCCGCATGGGCTGACTTTCATCAATGGTAAGGCATGGTTTACTGCAGAAGGCTCCAAATCCATTGGCCGCTATGATCCGGCGACCGGGAAGCTGGATTGGAGCATGGGAACGGGTCAGGACAGGACGCATATGATCTATGTCACGTCCGACGGTAAAAATATTTACACCACGAATGTCTCCTCGGGTACGGTCAGCATACTTACGGATACATTCATACAACCCGGAAGAATGGCACCGCCAAATGCAAAGCCACATGAGGATTGGATTCAAACAATTGTACCGTCTGCCCGGGGTTCGGAAGGGTTTGACGTGTCGCCCGACGGCAATGAGTTATGGACGGCAGCGAGTGAGGATGGGACCATCATCATCATCGATCTCCGGCAGAAAAAACTGGCAACCCGGATTGATGCAAAGGTTACGGGTGCGAACAGGTTAAAATTTTCACCCGATGGCCGGCAGGTTTTTATATCGAGTCTTCAATCAGGCGAATTGACCGTATATAATGCCAAATCCCGTAGCGAAATAAAAAGGCTGAAAATCGGTCATGGGGCAGCAGGCATTCTGATGGACCCGGATGGTTCCCGTGCCTTTGTTGCCTGTTCGGCCGATGGTTATATAGCGGTTGTCGATCTGAAAACCCTGGAAGTTATTCATCAGTTTGATGTTGGCGGAGTTCCGGATGGTCTTGCCTGGGCGATTCAGTCTAAACCCTGATAGCCTATAGTTTTTCGCCTTTGATCAGTATGACTGATTTTATGGATTGTTCTTTTAAATGTAAAAACTGCTTTCGTTCTTCATCCTGCATAAAATGCTCAAAGTCCTTTTCGGCCGCGAATTCAACCAGGTGAATTTCATATGGTTTCTCTATATGGATTTCAATAATGGAATCCCGTTCCGGGCGAATGCGCAGGGTAAGACGCCCGTTATATCTGGATATGATCGGAATGGCAATGTCTTCAAATTGCTGGAATACTTTTTCCTGACCTTCCTTTATATAAATGAGCTGAAGGATGTAAATCATGATTTATGAAAGGGTTTTAAACATACACAATATGTCAGGATTGTCCGCCTGACCGTGTTCACAGCGGAGCCAGTGTTGTCGGGCTACGAAATATGAACAGGGACCATAAGTAAAAATGCTGATCGGTCTTTTTCGTGATTCATTTTGCAATATATCGAGCAGATTCTGCAACATACTCCCTTCAAACGGAGTATACAAAAAGAATACGGTTCCTTCAGTATAGTCGCCATGAAGGGCGTTGGTATTTATGAATTCGACATTGGATAAATTTAGTTCTGCGGCTGATGTTCTTGCAAACTCGCAAAAGGCTGGTTCATATTCGATTCCCCTGGCCGTGCATCCGCTGAGCAGGTTTACCAGGATGGCTGCCTGACCCAGGCCGGATCCGATGTCGTAGAAAACATCATCCCGGCTTAATTCAGCGAGCCTGGTCAGTTCAAATATAATTCTGGCGGGTGTCTTTTGATAAAATACCATGCCGGCCTCCGGCTTCCTGGTTGGATCAGGAATTGCACGATCCGACAACATTCCGTTAATGAATATATCGAGATGATCATAGCCTGTTTCTGATTGGCCCGTTTCATCAAAACAAGATCCCAGATAATTACAGATCATCATTTTAAAGGATGATGTCGCATAAACACCGGCACGGATCTTTTCCCGGATCTGTTTAAACAAGTCAGCATCGATTATTTCGAGTTCGCTCTTTAGTTTCTCCGCCCGCTCCCTGAATGCACCCGTTTTTTTACCGCGATCATTGTATTGGTACAAACCTTCGATCCGGTCAATGATATGAAAATCGATAAAGTCTATAGCATCTGCCCGGCTGGTAAAATTCATCTTTTCAAAGAGAGCCGCATCTCCTTCGATGGCTTCGATTCCGGATTGTATTTCGGATATGATTCCGGCTGATGTATGTATGCTATCCGTTGACATCATTTGATTCATGATATTCCTGTCTCGTCAAACGATATTGTACAACATCTTTGTACAGACCGTTTTTAAGATAATGTTCTTTTAGTACCGCTTCTTTTATCATTCCGGCATGTACCAGAACTTTTCCGGAAGAAATATTGTCGGTAAAATGAGTAGCAAATATTTTATTTAGTTTTAGAGTGTTGAATCCAAAAGCTAAAATTTCTTTTACAGAGGCTGTCGCGATCCCCTTGTTCCGGAATGGTTTTCCGATCCAGTATCCCATCTCAGCTTTATTACTCATATTGTCCAGGTGAAGAGATATGATACCGGTGAATTCCCTGAATTCTTTTAGAAAAATTCCAAAAACATAGGCGGTATTGTTTTCATGTCCATGTACCTGGCGGTTGACTAATAATATAGCATCCTCTTTAGTAAACGGATTGGGAACATTCAAAATATTATCTGCTATATCTATATTGTTTGCATATAAAATGATGTTGGAAATATCATTTGTCTCTATCTTTCCAAAGATTAACTTTTTTGTCTCGATGCTGGGAAAATTCATTATGTTCACTGATATAACAGACCTGTAAATTATTAAAAAATGGACAGACAAAATGATTCTGAACCCACAGAAGTATTTGCGGGCAGCATGGTTGAGGTGGGAATGGTTAAAAGCATACTCGAAAACTCAGGAATCCAAGCCTATTTAAAAGATGAAATGATGGGAACGCTCAGTCCGTGGTATACGAGTCCGGGCGGCGCCGGATCTGTTAAAATCGTAGTTTCTCATCTCGATTATAAAACAGCCAGGATCATCGTCGATGACTATCTTAGAAACGTAAGACGATAGCCAATAGTTGCATGACTGTTTCAGCCGTTTGTTGAATTCTTCACGCCGCAGGTATCACCACAACCACCAATAGACAACTCCGGCCCCGGTGGTTTTTGTAGCGCGCTACATTTGCACTCTAAAAAGTAAAAACGTGAAAAAGATTATTTTAGTAATGGCAACAGGAATATTGTTAATCCTGGAAACTGCAAACGGGGCCAGTGCCCAGAGCGAAAACAATGTAAAAGTATTTGATATCAGGGCGAGTATCATTAAAGCAGACAGGTTATTGACCACGGACGATCAGCCCCAAAGCGTCGATACCATCAATGGCAAAGCGCTGATCCGTTTTAAAAGATCTTATAAAGAAGCGTTAGGTGTAAAATGGTTCGATTACAATAGCGAATACACGGCCGAATTTGCTGCAAAAGGTATTAGTACGCAGGTATATTACAGTAAGAAAGGGCAGTGGGAGGCATCAGTAAAAAATTACAGCGAAGATTTACTGGATCAAAAACTAAAGGATATCATAAAAAGCAGGTATTATAACTATTCTATTTTTCATGTACAGGAAATCGAATCCCTTTATTCAAACGGAATACCGACTTACCTGATATACATTGAAAACAACCATGAATTCAAAGTACTGAGATTATGGGATGAAATGCTGGATGTGTACAAACAATTAAATAAGCAGAGCTAATGAGGGATCACACCGGTCGATATCCGGCCGGTATGTAGAATCAGTTACCAGCTAAAATTTATATCCTACGAATACCTGTACAACGTTATTTTTAAAATCGACAGTTGGTGAGGAGGAATTACCACTGGTTAAATTCTGATAGTCCTGGTTGTATAAATTCGAAAAACTGAGATTGTACCGGGCGCCAACCAGAATGCCGAGATACGGATGGATTTCTATTCCACCGGTGAAGCCATAGTCAAACCGGTTGTAATACTTCAACACATTATCCACGGAAGCAATTCCGGTAGTCTGACTATTGTCCACTTTTACATTCAACAGGTATCCCGTTTGAAAACCTGCCTGCACCTGTACATATTTGGTAATATTGACCACGATCAGTTGCGCTAACGCGATGTAGTTGTGGGTCTCAGACCCTTTGGTTGAATCGTTTGAATAATTAAAACCCTGTTGGGAATACAGGATTTCGGTGCGGGAACCGATCAGCTTTTTTCCGATATCAAGAAATATTCCGGCATTAAATCCAACCCTATTACTTCCCCCGAAAGAAGATGCATTCGAAACATCCGAAAAATTAGGTCCGAATTTCAATCCGATGCCAAGTGAACCGCTCTTCTGACTGAAAGCAATAACCGGAATGAGCAGCGATAAAAAAAGCATTTTCTTCATAAAGAGGGTTTAAGGTTAATGGGTCATTGAATAGGCGTCACCTAGGCGTTACCATCAGAATACCAGATTTGTTAATGTATTGAGGGTAATAATAAGGCTTGCTTCAAAAATACAATCCGGAATTGTTACCTGCAATAGAACAAAAGTTAGGGAACATCCGGTACGGACGAATTATTTTCTGTTCATCTTGTTCAACGCTTCGGTTCGATTCTGCACATGGAGTTTTTTGTAGATGCTATGGATGTGCTGGCGTACAGTGCCCATACCGATGTTCAGCATGTGCGCTATTTCTTTATACATCCAGCCTTTGGAAAGGCATTTCAGGATTTCGTTTTCACGAAGGGTTAGCGCTTCGATAAGTCCAGCTGAATCATCATCCCGCATTTTGTCGATCACTCTGCGCGCGATCTGCATGCTCATGGGCGCACCTCCTTCATTCAGTTCGATCAGTGAATCTACGATTTTTTTAATGGGTGTATTTTTCAGCAAGTATCCACTGGCGCCTGCCGTTAAAGCCTCAAAAATATGTTCGTCATTTTCGTATACTGTAAACATGATGAACTGGGTATGGGAACAGACATTTTTTATTTTTTTTATGAAGTTAATGCCGTTCATACCCGGCAGGTTGATGTCCACGATTACAATATCGGGTTGCCAGGCCGGTAATTCGCTGATCGCTTTTTCGGCATTGTCAAAAGAACAGAGCATTTCAAATCTCTCATCCAGCGACAAAACGGTTACCATACCTTCTCTCACGTCTTTCAGGTCTTCCACAATACCTATGCTGATGGGTTTCATGTGCTAAAAGTAAGGGTATTGAAAGAGTGAAACAATAGGATGAAGGTTAGGTCAGCCAAGCGGCGTTACTAATTGTTATTACTACATTCACATTGGCGATGAAAAAGAGACTTTTCGAAATTTTATTGATCTCCTTGTTTGGAACTATGTTCAGTATATCCACTTCGGCCCAGGCAAGACTCGACAGCCTGCTGCCGGTTCGCGGTTTTTCTATTGATGTACCGCGACCAGCCGGTCTGGATTCTTTTATTCGTTTTATAGAGATCGAACTGGCGCCGCGCAAAGTAAATACGCTGATTGTACAGATAGAATATCATTACCAATTCAAAACACATCCTGAACTGACTGATAGTTTCGCGCTTTCTACAGCAGATGTCCGGAAAATCGTGGCTGTTTGTAAAAAGAACCATATCCGGGTGATTCCTCAAATCAATCTGCTGGGTCATCAGTCCTGGGCAAACCATACGGGCAAATTATTGAAGGTTTACCCGCAGTTTGATGAAACGCCGGATATAAAAATGCCGGAGAAATATGTGTGGCCAAACTCGGATAACCTGTATTGCAAGAGTTATTGTCCGCTGTATCCTGATTTGCACAAAATCATTTTTTCTGTTATCGATGAGCTCTGTGATGCTTTTGAAAGTGATGCTTTTCATGCAGGGATGGATGAAGTATTTTTTATCGGCGACGATAAGTGCCCGCGTTGTGGCGGGAGGGATAAGTCGGAGTTATTTGCGGGTGAAGTGCGGACCATACATGATCACCTGATCGATAAGGGAAGGGAGATGTGGATCTGGGGCGATCGACTGCTGGATGGCAAAACGACCGGTGTAGGCGAATGGGAGGGCAGTTTTAACGACACCTACCGTGCTATTGATATGATCCCGAAAGACGTTTTGATCTGCGACTGGCATTACGATCGTGCCGACAAGACGGCAATATATTTTGCCATGAAAGGGTTCCGGGTAATTACCTGTCCCTGGAGACAGCCAGCAACGGCTGTCATTCAGGTCAATGATATGATTTCCTTCAGACAACAGTCAACTCTTGAAATGAACGCTCGTTTTCTTGGGATCATGGCAACCACCTGGACGCGTACCGACTCATATCTGAAGAATTATTATTCGGATCTGCACTCCCCTCCGCCGGATACCGAAACACCCTGGAACTGTTTTAGGGTGATGTACGACCTGATCGGTAAACTTTAATAGTTAGTTCTTACGGTCATTTTTATAAGGCAGATAGGATAAACCTTTGTCTTTACATCCATATATAATAATTATGTTATATAAATTTTATTTGATCTGTATTTCATTTTTTTGCCACATTCTCCAAAATATTCAGCATTTCTGAGATTTTCATTTCATTTTTTACATTTAGATACATTTTTTTGTCTATTTTTACTAAGCAACACAATAAATAAAGAAAACTCAGCAAAATGAACAAACCTACCAACAGACTTACATTGATCCTTCTCGGTTCGGCCATATATTGGGTAGGGTACTGTGGTTTCTTCACGCATCAGCAGAGTAATGCTTATTCTTTGTTATGCTTGTTTTTAATCATATCCGGCTTGTCTCTCGCCGGCTGGAATTCCTCTAATTTGTTCAGGGGTAGATAAGACTTTCCTGACTTACATTAATCTGATTTCAAACTCTTTATGGGATTTGAACTGGCGGCACGGATTGCCTGAAAACATCTCAGTCACGAAAACCCTCGCGTTTTAAATATTCATCCAGGAGCGGATCATGGATTGACAACGCGGGAATCCACGGATCACCGACACGTTCGCGGTTCCACCAACGACTCCCTGGATTTCCAGGTTTTTCAAATCGATACCGGTAAAGAACGGCACGAATAAATCGCGGCGGTTTATCCCGGAATGGATTATCGGCGAAAAGTGAGACGGCACCTGGATCGTTCCGCAGCAATTTTGAAATAAGATGCAATGTCCAGGGATATTCCTCTGGGGTTGACATGGCGGCGAACCACATCTGCCAATCCAGCCGTAGCTGGTATGGGGCGATCTGCGGAGGTCGTTTATCAAGCGCAACAGGCAGCCCCTTGTAGGGATAGGGTTTCCAGTCTGCCCGATCTTCGGGAACCTCATCCATCGTTCCTTCAAAAACAACATTCAGACGCTCCCGTCCTACGGATCCGAAGGCACCATAGGTATTGACGAGATCAAATGCATCGAATGACGTATTCATGATTTGCCGTGGAGACAACATATTGAACACAGGCTGGATACTCAGGATTGCGATAAGAACAGCAACAACCCATGCGGTCGCCATCATCGGGCGGGAAGTTTCTGCATCTACGATTGCTTTTTCTGATCTGAGAACAAACGCAGGAGAAAGAAATCGCGACCAGAATCCGTCGTCGAAACAGGCCAGCGCGGGAATGATCGTCAGCCAGTTCAGAAAGGAGAGGTTGCCACTGAGAATAAGAATCACCTGCAGCATGATGATCACGGAGCCAGCGATATGACGCGCGATGCGAGGCCAGAAGATAAACCAGGGCGCGGCAAGCTCCGCAAAAAAATTATACCAGACGCCGATTTTTAAAACAGTCCGGGGCAGAAAATGGAACCACCGGCTCAGCGGACCCGGCAATGGCTGTGTTTCGAAATGATAATACAACGCCGTGCCATTGCTCCACACATCATCACCCCGCAACTTGATCATGCCGGCGCCAAACATAATGCGAAAGATCAGCCAGCGGAATAGGATGATCACTATAACCGGTGGCGGACGTTTCGGAAATGGCCGCATGTCAAACAGCGGACAAAGAAAAATGGCGAGAAACCCTGTTTCCAGAAGCTGGATCTCCCATCCGTATCCATACCAGTCCTGCCCGATGTGCACGAAGGACATATACAGAAACCAGAGCACAGCGAGCAATAACGCGTTTGCAAAACCCGCGAGTACCACGCAGGAAAGCACGAACCCAGCCCAGGCTGCTGTCAGCATGGCCGTGTCGGTATGTGTAAACCAAAAGATGGAAGGAAGCCTCATGAAACCGGCGCCTTTTGAACCAAGCGCCTGGCTTACCCGGTCGAGAAAAATACCGAGAGGAAGCAGTCCGTGTTCGCCGATAAGCGGAACGATCTGGTTGATCGCTGCAAGAAAGGCAACCGCATAAACCGCACCCAGCAGCCGAAGGATCATGAAACGTGTGATCCAGTAGGTTGGCGGAATTGACGTCCTTAACACCTGGCCATTTTCTTTTTTTTGCCCAGTACACCCTTCGACTTTGCTTTCAAAATATATTCCACGGAGTCCGGAACCTTACAGGCCGTACCACCCTTGTCCACTTTTACCTCGCCTATTTTTTTGCCAACGGCCATGGCATAATCAGTGAGCGGAGTCACATAGGAACCAACGGAAATCACAAATACGTTCATGGCGTTTCGAACGCGGTTATCAGAAACATGAATACTATTTTCAACTCTTGTCAGTAATTTCTTTAAAAACGGAATATCCAGTTCACTGTCCGGCTTTATAGCAACAAGGCTGCTCAGAGTGGACCAGCCCGCTGCAGCAATAAATTCTTTTTTGTCATCAATCCATTCCAGTGCCAGTTCGTGTCCAAACTGACTTTCGGCAGCGATCCAGGGCACGGTATACTCGCTGATATTGACCGAAACTGCATCTTTCACCCAGGCTGTTAGGTCTTTTTTTGTCATCTTTTGTTCATCAGCAATCAGCCCGGCCAGATACATGGCGTCTGCATTGCCGGTAGAAAAAAGTTCTTTGGCCAGGTTGTATTCTTTTTTAATTCTTTTCTGGATAACCTTCAGGTCTTCAACCTTCACACCAAAAAACGGTTCTTTTATTCCGTGTTTTAATAGTATTTTTTTGGTGCCTTCATTGCCCTTACTCTTTAATTCGGTCATGATTGATTGTACTGTCATGGCGGGATGCATTTGTGCTTATGAATGTAAAAAAAAATATGATTATAATAAAACACAGTATTTTATGAGATCAATCCTTGTTTATCTTTATGACGCTCGTATTTTCAGCTCATCAGGCGTCGTCCGCAACCTTTAAATAAACGTTACATGGCAGAAGATGAAATTGTCAAGCATACAAAAAAGATCTACAAAATATGGAGCAGTCAGGAACATAGTTTCTGGCAGAAGGTAAAAGAGTTCCTGCTGGAAGTTCTGATCATTGTATTTGCCGTAAGCCTTTCGATCTGGTTTCACAACAGGAGCGAACATGCCAGTCAGCAGGAAGACGTGAAGCAATTTATGCTCGGTTTGAAAAGCGACCTTCAAAGTGATCTCGAAGAAATGCGGGGCGACAAACAGTCTTATTTAAGTCAGGAAGCTGCTTTCAATTACATTTCCACCGTAAAACTGAATCAGCCGCTCAACGGTGACAGTATCGATAAGTATGATAAATCGATATTTACCGAAACAGTATTAGAACCTAACAACGGCAGATTTGAAGGATTTAAGTCTTCCGGAAAAATAGGGGAGATCGAAAATAAGAAGTTACAAAATGATATCATGGATCTTTACCAGGAAGACATTGTATTGTTGCTGGCGAGTGCGAATGGCTATATAAGTATCAAACGGGAATTATATGGTTTCATTGACAAGAACAGAAAGCGGCTGACGGATTCAACCACGAATATGAAGTCAATACTTGGCATGGACGAGGCACAAAATATATGCATTAAACTGAGCCGTCCAAAGCAGGTCCTGGAAAGGTATGATAGGTGTATCGCAAAAATGGAGCAGATCATCGCCGAGATTAATAATGAATATGACCTCAAGGACTGACCAGGGCCGACGTAATTTTCTTCATTTGAATGAGATGTCGCTGAATATGATAAAGGACAAAGTGCAGCATCTCCAGTTTGGTGACGGACCCCATGGGAAGACCTTCTACCAGGCCGTATATATCACCCTTTTCGACTGATTCCTTTAATTGCGAAAGGTTTCGGTTTAATTCTTTAATAATTGATTGCTTCTCAAAATTCTTGTTGTCCGGCACAATGAAATCTGGCGATGTCATAGTGTGTGTGATATCAAGGAAAGTCTGTTTGAGTTCGATAATACGCTGTTTTGGATCTCTGTCAGCGGGTTTAGCATCTTTATGCAAGGCAGTAGAAATGGCGGCAACCGATTTGGTGATATGTTGTAATAATTGCCCAGCTGTCCAGCTTTTGGGATACGGTACAGCATTGAGTTGCTCATCATTCAGCGGCAGGATCAGTCCCGTCATCTGCATCGCAATCACATCAATGGCCGTTAATATATCATGCTGATTGGATTCCTCGGTAATCCGATAAGGTAGTTTGAGCACGGTATCCAGCGTTTGAAACATATTTTTCCAGGCCTGTTCGGTTTTTGTCGTGTCGATATCTTTTTGGATAAATGACAAAGCGCATCCTGGCCCCTGCGCCTCGATGTGGACTTCAACATAACTGACACCTTCGAAATGATCGGGCACTTCCAGCGAAAAGGAAAGAGATTCAGGTCTTTTAATTTGAATGTATTTTCCAAAATGATCGATGATTTTCCCCTTGTTTTCTTCAACGATGGAAAATTTCCCTCCTTCCTTTTCCTCCAGTTCAACTTTTGTGATCTTATTCGTGTCACTGATAAAAATCCAGTGTTTGAGGACTTCCGGATTCAGCCAGCTGTCAAACAGGTGTTCGGCTGACGCTGCATAACGGCTCGTGAGTAGGAGTTCAGGAAATTGTTTTTGGGCCATAATATTTTGGATTGCACTTGTAATGCCTGTTACTGTCAAAAAGCCTGCCACCTGAGTCTCATGGCAATTACTCCCGGCTGCGGATCCATGTGAATTCACCTGGATCGATATCAACCAATGCGTATCTTTTTACAGCATTGATATTCATTTCGTCAAATATCTGAATCGTGTTTTTATAAGAAGCTTCGGGAGTTGGTTTTACGATAACCATAAAATCAGATGGTTTTGTTCTTGCTTTTTTGGAGAGAATGACCGATCGTATTCCTGCGAATGTAGAAGCCTGCGATTTTGGTATTAAAGTGCTACTCAACTCACTCCGGCCAGTAATCCGGCTTGATCGTTGTGCCGCCACCATCAGCCCTGCAGTCCACGCAGATCTTTGGCGCTATTACCAGCCCGGCGCCGGAATAATAATAGGGTGCATAGGTGGTATCCGGGTAGTCATAAATCAGATAGTTCTGTGCGTTGATACCAGTCACTTTTAAAGGGCAACTATAGAAGGGATTTGAGCGCCAGCCGTAGAGCGACTTGTTACTGATAAACAATCGGTTTTCTGAAACCGAACCCGCCGTCACGTAACCAAGTACAGAATCTGCCGGCTGTGTGATACTATGGATATTTCCGCTGATTTGCGATGGCTGCAGATCATAAAGGCCGCCGAGCGACTGGGAATTATGCTGCACGTTAAGCCAGTAATTGTATGCATCGGCAGTCAGCGGATATTGTCTGACCAGTATGCTGTACCCTATATCCATCTTCCGGTCGTTTTGCTGCAGTTCGGTGATGAATGCTTGACTGATCACATCCTGGCTCAGCGCAATGGACGAACCAAGAAGGATGCTGGCTGAAGGTACCGTGGTAAAACAAACATGAATGTTATCCGGAGGCTGGAAAGGGAACATATATCCGTTGCTTTCTCCCCAGAATGTCTGCAGCAGACTTTTATGTTCATAGATCTCCAGGAAATCCCACCGGTAATAGTGCGTGGCATTTTTCGAGTCATGACTATTCACATAAATGCGCACGACCTGGACGTCGGTACCGGGATTAACGCCCAGCGTCCAATTGACGCTGTCGACCGGAGGCGCCGGTTTTGGGGGAACAAGATCTGACGCATACGCATTTCCATCAGCCGTTATAATAACGAGTTGATACATCCTGGATGTGTCCAGCGTTAGAGGACCACTGGAATATATGCCGGTGCCAAAAGTATCCAGCAATGAAAAACTATTGCCATCGGAACTACGGATTGATACCTGGGCATTGTATTCAAAAATATCGGCGTCTGAATCCAACAGGTTCCGTGAACGGGTAAGGGTAAAACTCGAAATAGCCCGGGCCCCCGTATTGATGAAACCATCCACGGCCAGAAAATGTGGATGCACCTGAATGGCGGGCGGATTATATGTCTTCCGGCAACCATCGGTGAGCATCAATAAAACAGAAAGAAAAATCAAACAGGGTTTACAGCAGTTTCGCATATCCATCATCATCCAGTACGTTGCTGAATATACGATCTTTTGATGTCGGAAGTTTCCACGGGCCAATACCCCTTCATGGGGTATTTCGTGTGTTTTTACGGAAATCTTTCGAATCGTATATAGCCCCGGATTTTCAGTCAGGTTGAATTTGTGTTCTATATTTGATCTGGACGATAACGATTACAACGCTTCATATGAAAAATATGCCAAGAGACCTTGTAAAGGTCGCTACACTGTTTCTATTCAGCATCCCGGTTTTTTTGTTCTCCTGCAATCAGAAGCCTGAAAGCAGTCAGGTGATATCAACCGATACCGCTAAGCCCGACGATAACCGGTTTACACCGGTTGTGCTCACGACCCAGGGAGATTTTGACGAGCCGATGAATTTTGAAGTGCTGAAAGACGGTCGCGTATTTATAAATGAGCGCAAGGGCGGCCTGAAGTTATACGATCCCGTTTCCAAAACGGTTACGCTAATCGCCAGTATACCGGTTAATACAAAATATACCAGCGCTTCGGGTGAGGTTACGGAAGCAGAAGAAGGGTTCATTGGTTTCACGGTGGATCCCGACTTTGATAAAAATCACTGGGCCTATTTATTTTATGCGCATCCGACCATAAAAAAAGATGTTCTTTCCCGCTGGGAAATAAAGGATGATAAACTGGTGCAGGGATCGGAAAAAGTATTGCTGGAGATTCCTACCCAGCGTGAAGTATGTTGTCATACCGGTGGCGGTATGACTTGGAACGCGAAAGGGGATCTCTACCTGACGACCGGAAATAACACCGGCAATGTTGCTGAAAAATCACAAACGGATGAACGCCCGGGACGCAGCAGCTGGGACGATCAGCGCGGATCCGGCAATACCAATGACCTCCGCGGGAAAATTTTACGCATCCATCCCGAATCCGATGGCACATACAGTATTCCCGAAGGAAATCTTTTTCCAAAAGGAACGGATAAAACAAGACCAGAAATATATGTCATGGGGGATCGAAATCCATGGAGGCCTTCGATAGACAGCAAAACAGGATGGCTGTATTGGGGAGAAGTGGGCCCGGATGCGAATGCAGATACCAAAACAACCCGCACCGGGATGGATGAATTTAACCAGGCGCGCAAGGCGGGGTATTTTGGCTGGCCCTATTTCATCGGCGACAATGTCGGGTATCCGTTCTATGATTATATACATGATTCTGTGTACGGTCCGAATGATCCCGCGAAGCCGGTAAATCATTCTGTCAACAATACGGGTCTGCAGGAACTGCCATCGGCGCAGCCGGCTTTCATCTCGTATCCGTATGGGATATCTGAAAAATTTCCGGAAGTGGGTACGGGATCACGCTGCGCCGTCGGGGGACCGGTTTATCGTAATTCGGATTTTAAAAATGCAAAGCGACCCTTCCCCGGTTATTATGAAGGAAAATGGCTGGCAGCCGATCTTTCCCGCGGATGGATCATGAGTATTTCAATGGATGAAAAAGGAGATTATAAATCCATGGAACATTTTCTTTCTTCGTACCAGCCGATCGAACCAATCGATATCAAGTTTGGACCCAATGGCGATTTATATGTACTCGAATATGGAAGCAACTGGTTCCGCAAAAGCGAAAATGCCAAGCTTGTTCGAATCGAATACAATTCAGGAAACCGAACACCGCTGGTAAAAGCCTCTGCGGACGTGAGCGGCGGCTCTGTTCCATTTACGGTTCACTTATCATCCACCGGTACAAAGGATTATGATGGGGACTCATTAAAATATGATTGGAATGTAGTTTCATCATCCGGTGGTACCCCTCAGACATTTACAGATCCCAATCCCTCAGTAACTTTGTCACAGGCCGCATCGTATACTGCGACCTTAACCGTGACCGATTCGCATGGTGCACAGAATAGCAAATCACTCATCGTCGTTGCCGGAAACGAACCACCGAAAATTGCGCTGAACATCTCCGGGAACAAATCTTTCTTCTTTCCTGATAAACCTTTTGCATATAGTGTAGACGTGAGTGATAAGGAAGACGGAAAAGTCAGCCCGGCCCAGGTCGCCGTAAGCATCAATTATGTATCGGAGGGTTTTGACTACGCAGAAGCAAAACAGCAACAACAAAGCGTGGATGCGTCAACCCGTTTCGATATAGCAAAGGTATTTATCATGAAGAGTGACTGTCAGAACTGCCATCATGCCGATACAAAATCCATCGGTCCCATGTTTACTGAAATTGCGGATAAATATAAAACCAACCTGCCCTGGGCCATGGACAGCCTGCCAAAAAAGATTAGGTCCGGCGGCACGGGCGTCTGGGGGAATGTAACGATGCCTGCCCATCCTGCAATTACTCTCAATGACGCGCGCACCGTTGTTGATTATATTATGCATGTCAGGGATAAAAATATCAGCACGCTTCCTTTGAAAGGAAGCTATCAGCAAAAGACCACCAAAGATGACAACGGAAAGGGTTCCGTTATTATTCGCGCTGCATATACAGACAAAGGCTCGGCAGCAGCGCCGGCCTTGACGACGGAAACAGTCACCATTTTGCACAGTCCGCAGATGAGTCCGGGGTCCGCCGATACTATAAAAAATGCCGACATCAAAAAGCAGATCATGTTTGTAGTATCGGAAAATGCGATACCCAGGAATAATGGATATATCGGATTTAAAAATCTTGATCTGACCGGGGTGAAGGAACTGGAATTAAATGCGACCGCAAATCCCGGAGAAGGATTTGCGGGTGGGACGATTGAAATAAGGATTGACGGACCGACAGGAATGCTGGTTGGCACGACAGAAATAAAACCTGTAAATCCCTATGCGGCTTTTATGAGTGCGGCAAACGCCACACAGAATGCAGGCGGCAAGAAAGCGAAACCGGAAGTGAAAACGAAAGCAGCTGCAAAGAAGCCAGTCTTTGATATTGATGCAATCATTGCAGCGGGTGGAAGAACTAAAGTAGATATGAAAAAAGTGGATGGCCGCCACGACCTGTATTTTGTATTCCTGAATGACAAGGCCAAACCAGTTGAACCCCTTCTGTCTCTTTCAAATATTAAATTCGTTGATTAACCAGCAGCTCCCTGAATGAAGGCGTAATAATCCGGCGTAGGAGAAATTAGTAACCCAGCGTTTACAATTGTTTAAATATCCGGAGCACTACAGGAATTGCCTTTCCACTTTCTTCCACTCTGATATAATATGTCAGACCGGAATTATTTGCCGGCAGTGTAAGCAGTATTTTTTGATCACCGGGTTCTACGGAAAATTCCTCCTGATTCAGCCTCCTTTCATTGCTATCAAAAAAAGTGACACGGTATATTCTGGCAACTGCCGGCGACACATGTATCCACAGCTGATCGGTGGCAGGATTCGGATAAATAATAGAAACGCTGTCGGCTTCTAGCATCGACGACGTGTAAATAGGCCGTTGTTGGTATCCTGCGCTAAGATCGGCGCGCATGCCATTTTCATGAGCGGCCATGGGTAGCGGCGTCTGAGCCTTGATTTCTATCGAAAACAAACAGGCAATAAGCAATAATACTATAGTGATTTTCATATACATTTTTCCTCTTAATAGTATATAACAAAATAGTGCCGGAAGCTTCGCTGAAACCAAATCTCTATTTCATTCAAAGACAGTAGCATATAGAAAGCAGGGAACCGACTATTGAGGAATTTAGTGCACATATGGAAAATCTGTAGCGGATAAACTTACCAGCTATTTAAATTGTTAAAATTGTTTATGGGGCATTGAATGATGAATCTCTATATCCGGATAAATATTTTTTTCCGGAACATGATGATCATCGGAATTGTCAGCACAGCCACATACACCAGCGCACAAAATAGGGAGGCATTGATAGGTGATAGCCAAGAAGTAAATAAATGATGATAGCCGTATTGCCATAGATTAGATGTATGGCCATCATCTGTTACAGGGATAGAGCCGATCAGTTCGGGCAGATAACCCGAAACCACGTATATGACAATCGCATTTGAACCGAAGGCGACAAAGGGTTCAATAAATTTACGACGATTGTTCACATCGATCAGCCAGTAAGAAAGCGTGAGTGCCGCAACAGCGAGACCGCCAGTGAACAAAACAAAAGAGCTTGTCCAGAGTGCCTTGTTTATCGGGAAAAATCCATTCCAGATCAGGCCTCCGATGATGAGCAGGGCCGCAGCCGAAAAAAGCCAGGCGACTTTATTCTCCGGTGTCCGGTCATTTCTCTGAAGCCAGGTGCCGGCAAATATTCCGAGCAGGGCGGTAGAGATGGCCGGCAATGTACTCAGTATGCCTTCCGGGTCAAAAGTTTTGGATCCAGACCACATATGATTTTGAGTCAGTATCAGGGTATCCAGCCAGGCGCCGAGATTTGTTGATGGTTCCAGGTTGGAAGGACCGACTCCGGGTACCGGAATAAAGTTCATGATCAGGTAGTAGGCGATCAGTATGATCCAGAAAATCCAGACCTGAATTTTCCGGGATGTCTTTAGATATATGACAGTACAGATAAAAAAAACGATCGCTATTCTTGGCAATACGCCAAGCAGACGAAGGTGTTGAAAATCGAATTTCGGTATAAGGTTGAGCAAGAGCGCCAGGGCATAAATGGTGATGGATCTGCGGGCGGCTTTTAATATGATGCTGCGATGATTGGCAGGATTTGCTTTTTTCGAGGCCATCGCGTACACGATCGACACGCCGACGATAAAAAGAAAAAACGGGAACACCAGGTCCGTAGGTGTACAACCATTCCATACCGAATGTTCCAGCGGAGCATGGATATGGCTCCAGTCACCCGGGTTATTTACCAGGATCATACTGGCAACTGTGAGTCCCCGGAAGAAATCCAGGGATATCAGTCTTTTCTTTTCTGTCACAGGCAGTTCGTATTGATCATGGCGTAAAGCTATTCTGGATTTCCCGAATGAAAATTAATTAACTATTTAGATATTCCGCTCAATTTTTTATTGGTGGTGGTTTAATAATCATCGTATCGGTTGGAAATAACGGTACCATATAACCGCCCGAATCGAGAACAACGTGCGGAAAGGAGGATTTCAACAACGCCCATTCTCTTTTTTCAATTTTGGTTCGATAAAGGTATACCGTGTGCAAATTTTTCAGATCCTTTAGCGCAAGAACTCCCGAGGAGGTAATAGATGTTCCCACTATTTCAATACCTAAAATATAGCCAGCGGCCTTCCCGGAGAACCCGTGGCTCCCTTCAACGGAACCGGGGTAAAAATGAAGAGGAATATATTTTGTTTGTTACCAGCCTGCATGTGTTCAAAGTTCATGTACTCGAGGTTGAATATGCCGTTCTTCAGGATCAGTTCTTCATGCAGCATAAAATCCGGACCGCGGTCCAGGATCGCATCGGATCCAACCATTGACGGTTTCATCGAGATGAGCCATTGAATGAGTTCGGCATCTGCATACGGTGGTTTGCCTTCCGTGGTTTTCTTATCCGGCCATAGTTTCCACCAGCCGAGATTAAACAACAGGGCGTCGCCGGGTTCGATGTCGGATGCTTTCATGCCCTGTTTGGAGAGTGTATTGAGAACGTCTGCCTTTGTAATTTCATAATCATCGGGCAAAGCACCGACACCCTTATAGGCGACGAGATCGATATAAATGCCCCTCGTAATGATTGGTTTAACATGTTCGACACCCAGTTTCTGAAGGCCGTAAGGGTTTTTCATTTCATCCCCATTTACGCCATTGTAAAAGATATCTGCCAAGTGCCCGTCCGCCATTTTTATCTGGCGCCCCGGGTGACCCGGACCGTCGAACTGGGTTCCCACCTGTCCGATTTCCGAGGTCACATATTCATCATTGAATACCATGCTGTCTTTCCCGGTCGGCGGATAGGTTGGAAAGGATGGGATGAAAATATTGTAGGTCCTTTTTCCTGTCATTGGCATTCCCCACTCATAGGGATGACCGAGTTCAACATATTGCCCGGTCTTTACCAGCGACACGGCTTTTAATATTTTTTCCGGCGTTATCCAGTTTGAACCGCCGGCCTGATCATCGGCGCCCCACAATTTGTTAGGCCACCAGGGCCCCTCTGCGCGGGTTTGCGCGGATGCTGTGTTGACTGTTGGGAGGCTGAGAAAAAAAAGTATAGCAGTAATGAACTGTTTCTGGAAGGAAGATTTCATGATGGCTGATTTTAAAATCAGGGCTAAGATAATTCTTCCCGATATTACTTTAATGACCGGCGCTTCCCATGGAGGGTCCAACTTCAATTTTATGAACGATATGTCTCCGTCCGGCAAGCAGAACGAGGAATCCGACAATACAGGAAATGGCCATAATGCCTGCCATTGGAGCTGCAGAATGGCTGCTAAAAAAACTCACAAAGAATGAAGTGACTGCCCCGAGGGTCAGCTGCATTGTGCCGAGTAAGGCAGATGCGATGCCGCCATTCCTGGAAAAAGGAGCCATGCTCAATGCAGAGGTATTTGGATTTGTCAGGCCCACGCAGCAGAAAATCATAAATATCATAGCGATGGTGCCACCAAGTCCATACCAGTTATGGATCGCACCGAACCAGAATACAAAACTCAAAACAACCTGGGCAGAAAGCGCTGCCATCACGAGCTGCTCACTCTTGAAATATTTCAGCAGCAACGCGTTTAACTGGCTCGAACCGATAAAACCGATGGAAATTCCGGCGAATACCCAGCCATATTGTTTCTTGGACAATTCAAATACATCCATGAATACCAGCGGCGAACCGGCGACATACGCAAACAACCCGCAAAAAGTAAACGAACCCGAAACTGCATAGGTATAAAACTGGGGTTCCCGGATCACCTCAAAAAAATGTTGGATAATGGGTCCTGGTTTCAAAGAATAATTTTTATCGGGTGCATAACTTTCGGGGAGCGTGAAGATGCCCGCCAGTAAGATCAGCGCCGCGATACTGAGCAGAACGATAAAAACCGACTGCCATCCAAATGAAATCGTGAGGTAACTGCCAACGGTTGGCGCCAGTAATGGGGAAGCGCCCAGCACGAGAAATAAGAGCGCATATACTTTGGCGTTGTTTTCCACCGGGAAAAGATCGCGTACCATGGCAATGGATGCTACGCCGGCTGCGCAACTGCCGATCGCCTGAAAAATGCGTATGGTGACCAGCATGTCGATCGACCTGGCTAATGAGCATCCGATCGAAGCAATAATATAAAGGCCCAGCCCGAAATACAAGGGACGTTTACGACCAAACCGGTCCATCAATGGCCCGTATATCAATTGCCCAGCGGCCAGCCCGATGAAAAAGGCTGACAACGACAAATCTACTTTTGCGGTCGTCGTGTGCAGCGATCTGGCGATGTCCTGGAATGCCGGCAGATACATGTCGATTGAAAACGGACTGAGCGCCGTGAGCACGCCCAAAATAAATACAAGAAAGAAATATCGTTCTCTGGTCATGAAATGGTAAATAGAAATTTGCAACAGGCCACCGGTATCAGCGACGGCTGCTGTCCCGGATGGCTTTGAATTCAGAGCCTGGTTTCCATGCGGGCCAGCTGGTTTCGGATGCGAGCTTTTTCCCGATCATGAACAGCAGGTCCATATCCTGGATTCCTTTTTCAAAGGTCCAGGACGGATCGTATCGGTCCGATGGCTGGTGATAGTGATTTGCTACAAATTCATCCATCTGCTTTTTGCCATAGTCCTTTCCTTTTCCGACGATATCGATGCCGCCCTCCATATCGAGCGCCGGAACGCCCGCTTTCGCAAAGCTGAAATGATCGGAACGGAAATAACTGCCGGCTTCAGGACGGGCCTCCGGTGCGATATACCTGCCCTGGGTTTTGGCAAGGTCGGCCACATAATTTTCGAGTTCGTTCTGGCCGTATCCGTAGATAACTACATCATTGCTTTTCTCATAGGGCCCGATGCCATCCATATTTAAATTGGCTACGGTTTTACTGAGCGAATAAATGGGATGTTCGGCATAATATTCAGATCCCAGAAGTCCCTGCTCCTCCCCGGTCACGGAAAGGAAAAGGATCGTGCGTTCCGGTTTTTCTTTTCCATTCATAAATGCTCTCGCCATTTCAATGAGTGCCGCAGATCCGCTGGCATTATCCAGTGCGCCATGATAGATGGAATCTCCTTTGGCATCCGGCTTGCCAATACCCAGGTGATCCCAGTGGGCGGTATAGAGAATGTATTCATCCGGTCTTTTTGAACCGGTGATTTTTCCTATGACATTGCGTGAATGGTTGTACACCGATTTTACGCTGACTTTCGTGGATAATTTTTCGCCCAGGGCTACGGCTTTGAATCCGTGTTGGTTTGCCTGCAGCAGCAATGCTGTATCTTTTCCTGCAGCTGCGAGTATTTTTTTGGCGGCATCCGCGCTGACCCAACCCTGCAGTGCACAATGGCGCTGATTGCTTCCTTTCATATCAAGATACAGGTTCGACGATCCCCAGGAACTCTGCACCACACTGAATGGGTATGATGCCGCTTCGGTATTATGAATGATCAGACAGGCTTTGGCGCCCTGTCGCGCCGCTTCCTCGAATTTATATGTCCACCGTCCATAATAAGTCATGGTTCTCCCTTTAAAAATACTCGTGTCCGTTGTTCCGAAACCCGGATCATTCACCATAACAAGTACGACTTTTCCCTTTACGTTCATACCGGCATAGTCATTCCAGTTATATTCCGGCGCCACCACGCCATACCCGGCAAAAATGAGTTCATCATGGTTGAGGGAAATGAGTGGATCCGTTTTTTCCGTTGAGAGCACATAATCTTTTAAATAGCTCAAACGGAAACTGCCGCCACGGGAATCAACGATCATCGTGGAATCGGGTTGCGTTTTGATATCCACCATCGGAACTTCCTGCAGAAAACTGCTTCCATTCCCAGGTTCAAGCCCGACGGATCGGAACTGCGTTTCCATATAATCCAGGGTCCTTGTTTCACCGAGGGTAAAGGGCTTTCTGCCCTGGAAAGAATCAGAGGCCAGCACGATGATATGTTTTGCCAGGCTATCCCGGTTGAAGGTAGCCGAAGATTCTTTATCATCCTTTTTGGGTTGATTGCAGGATTGCAGGATCGAAGCAAGCATTACGGGAAGCAGGAAACCAAGTTGTTTTATCATGATATTTTTTACATGGTGAATGATATTTCACCCCCGAGGGGTATACGAAAATAGGAATTATAGCAGGTCCGGAATAACCGTTCGGAAAAAGAGCTTTATTGCCCGTCATTGGTATTATCCGGATGCGGTTGCCCGTGATGACAGGTATTACAGGTGATCACCAGGGAGGAATCACCGATCATGGGATGCTTTACCCGGAAATATTTCCTATTAACCTGAACCGACATCCGCATCATCATGCGTGCAATTTCCTTTTCGGGCTTTGCATCGCTGGCATAGTCAAGCCGGTGCGATCCTTTTTCTTCGGCATGACAAAAATTACAGGAAACGCCCAGCCCGTCTTCAAAGTCATCCACCATGATACGGGAAAGCGTTTTTGTGCTGATGTTTTTTGGCAGAACCTTCAGATTCTTGTAGGGGTTTGCCCGTTCGGACGGCTGGGTGGATGCCATGGCCGTTACAAAAATGGATGCTAAAATTCCAATCACGATAATTTTCCTCTTGTTCATGTCCGATGATCATTTTGCGAATACACTCAGAGATACTTCCAACATATCTGAAATGGTACTGGTTCCACCGATATCAAAGTCTTTTCTATTCAGATTAAAACTGCCTTTAAAAAAATAGCCGCCGTTGGAAGGCTCCGCGGTAAATGGAAATGAAATATCTTTTGTCTGCTTTTTAATGGTGAGTTTTCCCGAAAAAATAAATACCCCTTTTTTAGATGATGCTGAAATTTTTGAAGATAACAACTGTATCCGCGGGTAATGTTCCACATCGAAATAGGTTTCTTTTTTTAAATGTTCGTCGCGCAGATGATTGTCTGTATTGATCTGACCGGCATCCACGCTGACGTCAAAAACAGATTCAGGCAAACTGTTCGGATCAAACAGGATCGTTCCGGATAGACCCGTAAACGAACCTTCCACAGAGAATCCGAGATTTTTTATTTTAAACTGGATCACCGAACCCTCATTGGCCGGTTTATATTGTGGCAGTATCCATTGCCCGGGCACGGTGATCATTAGCATGGCAGCCATTTTTTTAATATTCATAGTAACATTCTTTTATTTGTTTATGCTGGTAGCGGGCTGTCTGTGATGGCCAATGTGTGGTCATGTTCCTGATAAAGAACAGATGTCAGACCCAACAGGCCCCTGAGTTTTTCCGCGGGAACTTTCATGGGACCGGGTGCAGGCGCCGCGCCCGGTTGTGGTTGTGGAAATGCCGTTGATGTTGCCGTATGAAAAGTGATATTGCCTTCCACTTTCAGCATCGTTTGGTGAATATGTCCGTTCAATACCGACACAGATCCGAATCGTTTCAGGTAGGAAAGTGCCTGCTCGCTATCCCGTGTTCCCCAACCCCATTGCGGGTAAATGGCCCAGAGTGGAATATGCGCAAAGACTACGATGGGTGTGCTGTTTGAAAGCCCTTTCAGATCATCTGCCAGCCAGGCAAGCTGATCATTTCCCAGAACGCCGAGTCCGCCCTCGGATGTATTCTGGACATTCACAAGCCCGATAAAATGCACGCCATTGGAATCAAAACTGTACCAGCCATCTCCTTTTGTTCCCTTGCCGTAGCGTTCACGATATTGTTTTCCGTTGTCGTTCAGCATATCATGCTCTCCCGGCACATAGAAAATCTTTTCAGTTTTAATACTTTTCAGTG
>Ga0066787_10000006_pt1 | contig 34134 bp, 29 predicted proteins | sample OrgsoiDNA2013047_FD_70942 | JGI IMG/M metagenome (GOLD analysis project Ga0066787, IMG submission 70942) | Permafrost soil microbial communities from the Arctic, to analyse light accelerated degradation of dissolved organic matter (DOM) -... | ecosystem: Environmental > Terrestrial > Soil >...
CTGCGTTACGAGTAAAACCTTTCTCACCAGGTTTTTCTTCTGATGATCCCCTGTTTTACCCCTGAGGGCCAGGACCATTTTAAAGCGCGTAATATGAAGAGCCGGATACAATCCGGCCAGCATGCTGGTAGCAAAAAACACGAGTACAAATAAATCTACCGTGGATGCATGGATCCATGAAAACACGGAAAACTGTTTATTGGTGAGCTGATTTAAAATGGGGATAGCTGCGGCTGTTAAAATAAATGCGAGCAGAAATGCGAGAAAGCCAGTGAGTAGGGTAACAGTCAGAAATTGAATGACCAGCTGTTTTTCCCCGGCGCCCAGCACCTTACGAACACCCACTTCCTTTATCTGATCTATGGATCGCGCCACGGTGAGATTTATAAAATTTACATTCGCGATGAGCAGGATCAGAAAAGCGATACCTGCAAATATATATATATAGGAAATATCACTGGCGCTTTCATTTGCAATAATGGCAGACGCGTGCAGGTGGATATCCTTCATGGATTGAAGAACCACATGATTCATTGCGCGATTTCGTTCGGTGCCGTTCCGTCTGAGATAATCGTTTAACAGCCTGTCGATGTTTTCGGGTTGCTGTCCTGGTTCCAGTAATACCCATGTTTCACAGGGCGCAAATGTCCAGTCATTTTTTATGAAGTTTGCGAATAAAGGTGCTTCAACATTGTAGATGGTTTCGAATGAAACCAGGAAATCAAAGCGTATATCTGAATTAGACGGCATTTTTTTAACGACCGCACTTATCCGTAACGGCGTTTTATTTTCATACAACAGGGATTTCCCGAGGGGATCCGTATTACCAAAATATTTCCTGGCCATTTCTTCCGTTATCACTACGGTGTTTGGTTCGGAGAGAAGATTTGTTCTGTCTCCTGCAATAACCGGAATAGAGAAAATGCTGAATATATCCGAGTCGGTAAAATAAAGGTTTTGCTCCTGGAATCTCTTTACGCCGCCATCTCCCAATTCCCTGTTTGCCGTCGCCATTTCACCCGAACGCTGAAACAGTTTTGCCAGTTTTTTGATACCCGGTATTTTTACTGCCAGTGATTTTGAAAAAGGGACCGGTGTTAATGCAAGCGTACTTGTTCCGTTGTTATCTTTACTTATCCAGTTGATGCGGTAAATATGATCCAGTGCTGCGTTACCTGAGTTAAACGACAACTCATCTTTTATATGTATCAGGATGATCATGCAACAAGCCATTCCAACGGCCAGGCCCGTAATACTGATCACCGAAGACGTCTTATTTTTCAAGAGCGTTCTGTAAGCAGATTTGAGAAAATTTGTGAACATGGGTTGCTTGAGAATGGTTCTATACTAATGTATCAACAAACAAACCTGTATCCAAAAGATTATGGTTGAACGGAAAAAGGGCATTATGAATAACACCGGTAACTTAAATATTAAAACCATGGCAAATTATGATTCCCTGATGGACGCCTTAGCGGGACTTAAAAAAAGAGGATATACAGAGGACTTCAACCTGGAAAAAAACGGACTTCACTGTCCCGGTCTTGATATTAGACTTAAACCCGAAGAATTTACCATAGACGAATATTTTCGTTTTGAAGGAGCATCAGATCCTGATGAGAACAGCATCGTTTACGCCATATCATCGAACCGTGGGATTAAAGGAGTGCTTGTAAACGCCTATGGAGTATATGCTGAGGATTTAAGTATGGAAATGTCGGCCAAATTAAAGTAAGGCTATTTAGCTCTCATCTTATTTCCTTTGGCATCATGGGTTAATTCGGCGAGCCCCAGTGATTCCATCAGTGGAGGTATATACATGGCGAAACGGCCACGAAGCCCTTTTTTTAATCCGTACCAGCCCTGCACCGGATTCTTTAGCGAACGGCCCCACGACTCCACGGTGCCTTCCTTTGCCGGCTTTTGTTCATCAGCGCTACCGAGTTCCATCCAGTCATTATGTTTTTTTAGCATCGCATGCAGATCCGCCAGGCACCGGTAATCATACAGCAATACTGTTTTGCCGACGGTACATACCAATACTTCTTGCCCATCTTTTACATCTGCATACATCGCATATTCTGAAGACAGGGGCGGAGTTTTCAGAACCAGTGGCTTTTCTTTTGTTCCTATTTTATTTTTCACGTGTAATTATTCATTGCTAAGAATATCAACGGATGAACCAACCAGCTGCAGGAGATCCTGTTTGGGCGCCACTTCAAGTCCGCCCATTTTAAGTTGTTCCTGAAAATATTTGAAGGAAGGCAAATCATTGAGTAGTTTCTTTTCTTCATCCGATCTGAAAAATGCAGTATGTGTGAATGTCTTTCCGTCAGAACCCAGGCAAGCATTATAAGAAATGCCAGGATGGTTTATATTCCGCAGATCATTCATTACAAGTTTTATATTGTCTGTATTAATTACCGCAAATTCAGGTTTAACCGTGTAAACCACTTTGATTATTTTCATATTTTTCGCCTTTACTTCAGGCCATTTATTAAATTAACATACTTCTTGGACGTTTGGGACACGGAAAACGATAGGCTAATCGCCGTCTTTTTGAAGAAATTTTTCCATCACTTTCCTATTGTATTCTAAATGATGAAGTTGTAATTCTGCGGCGTTTGATTTAAACGGGTCGATGCCACGTATGACATTCAAGCGCAATTCGAATAAACGTTCCTTGCCTGCTTTTCCGGCCTCCTTTGCCATTTCGATTTTTACGACTTCTTCCTGGAATTTCTGCTTTGGATTAAATATTCCATTCAATTCAGAACATTGGTGACAGATTCCGTTCTTACTTATCAGAGCACACCTTCCTTCGAAAACATGCATCATTTTTGTTCTCGCAGAATTCAAATAGTACTTTACCATCGCTTCAGTTGAGTCAATGATTTGCGCGATTTCACCTACTTTGAATTCGTATACGTCCTTCAGCAGAAGGCTGATCTGTTGTTCCAGCGGCAATGATTTCGCAATACAGGTAAAGCAGAACGCAATATGTTCTTTTATTTCAAATTGTCCCTGTGGCGATCCTGAGCGGATACGCATGGACTCCTGTAAGAACAGTGGGTCGGAGAGCGCTGATTCCCTTGTAATATCGGTCACTCTTTCAACCCACCGTTTTCTTGCCCGCAGGTTATCCTTTGCCAGATTCGATGCTATCGCAAAAAGCCAGGTTTTTAAAGAAGATTCACCGTGGAATGTGTCAAGCTTTTTGAGTGCCCTTATGTAAGTGTCCTGAATGATATCTTCCGCATCGGCAACGCTAGCGGTCATCCGCAGCACATAGGATTTCAACTGCCCGCTTAACTGGCCGAACTCATTTGTAAGCTGATCTATATCCATTCCCCGTATTCAGGTTTTGCACAAACACAATTACATCGCCGGCATCGGGGCTATTTCCCTTACTTCTATATTGCCATCATTGTCAATATGCGGACAGGCTTTTGCCAATTCAACCGCTTTCTGAAGACTGTCTGCTTTAACAATCAGATACCCACCTATGATCCCTTCTTTGGGAGAATTAACGGGTTCCGGAGCCGTTCCTTTACGCGACACCACGGTACCGCCAGACACTAAAGGAAGACCACCTGCCAGTTGGCCTTTTTCTCCCAGTCTGCCCATATAGGCGCCCCAGGCCTGCATTTCTGCTTTGTTTTCTGCGTCTGTTTTCTCAGTTCTGGGTTTCCCGCCCCTGAGTAACAATAAATACTCATTCATGATTTATAATTTTTATTTGAAATAATAATATCATGACGATTTAGACAGAACAAAAGGGACGAAGCGCCAGGCTGATCTTTATTCACCTTTATCTTCTTCCAGATCATCATGATCGTCACCTCCCAGGCTATAGTAATTATTTTCTTCGTCTTCTTCGCCGATCTGCTCGTCGGCATCGTCTAATTCGGAGCCTGGTACATCCAGATCGGCACCTGTTCGTAATTTACTGGCAGTTCCCCGGATCGCCGCATCATCATCATCGCTGATCGTTAATTTCTTTTCTTTACTATAAATATCTTCGGTTGCATCATATTCCGGATTACCATAAACAGGCTTCTGGCTCAGTTTTTCTTCGTTTTCTTTTTTTAATTTCTTTGCCATATCAAATGTTTTTGTCATTCACTATTGTAAAATCAATATCCTAAATTTATATCATTTTTAATTCCGGAACCGCGTAAAGAACCGGTATTGACGATTTGAGTGCGTTTTACTTGTGAACCTGCCGTTTATTTTGGCGGTTAACCACATCTTTACTACATCATGTTTGAGTTTTACGCAGCAGCCCACCATACGCACGCATTATTGGACTAGTTTTAAACATACGAAAGCTGAACCCATATGGTAATTATAGAATCCTATCGAACCGCCGTATTTCTGTGTCTGATAACCATGATCTGCTGGGGATCCTGGGCGAATACAATGAAACTCTCCGGAAAAAAATGGTATTTTCAACTTTATTACTGGGATTACTCTATCGGGGTTTTGCTTTTTTCACTGCTGCTGGCTTTTACAATGGGGAGCCATGGCATTGCGGGCCGATCATTCACTGCAGATCTTTCGCAGGCAGCATTCAAAAACCTGGGTTATGCGTTTCTTTCGGGCGTTATTTTTAATCTTGCGAATGTATTGCTGGTTACGGTGATTGATATTGCGGGAATGGCCATCGCCTTTCCCATAGGAGTCGGGCTGGCCCTGGTGCTGGGCGTCATTTCCGGATACATCATAAAACCAGTAGGCAATCCTTGGATACTTTTCGGCGGGTTAGCCAGTATAGTTCTGGCTATTATCCTGGATGGCCTGGCTTACAGCAAAATCCCTTCTACCGGACAAAAATCCATCACCAAGGGCATTGTTCTTTCCATTTGCACAGGCGTTTTCATGGGCTTTTTCTATCCTCTGCTTGTCAATTCCATTTCACCAACATTGATTGAGCCTGAAGCCGGAAAGCTGACACCTTATACGGCCATTGTATTTTTTTCCACAGGTCTTCTTGCGTCTTCATTTTTATGGAATTATTACCTGATGCGTAAGCCTTTAACCGGGCCTGTAATTTCAGGCAGGGAATATTTCAGGGGCAGCGGAAAGGATCACCTGATCGGAATCCTCGGCGGTCTGATCTGGTGTCTCGGGTTTTCCCTGATGACACTGGCTGCCGACAAAGCAGGTACCGCCATATCCTATGGTCTCGGCCAGGGAGCCACGATGGTAGCCGTTCTCTGGGGTGTGTTGGTGTGGAAAGAATTCAAACTTGCTCCCCGTTCGGTAAATAAATACCTGGTAGCTATGTTTTTCCTTTACCTCCTCGGTCTTTCGCTGATTATTGTGGCAAGGCAATATTAATTATCAACGTAAAATATTATAACTGACTAAACAAGACAACAATGAAAAAAATCATGAACGATCCGGTGCATTTCGTCGACGAGATGTTGGAGGGAATTTTAATAGCTCATCCGGATCAGCTGACGACTGTGGGTGGAGATTTACGGTGTATCATAAAAAAAGGTTCTCCAAAAAAAAATAAGGTTGGTATTGCAACCGGAGGAGGATCTGGTCATCTTCCGCTCTTTTTGGGCTATGTCGGCGATGGGTTGCTGGATGGTTGCGCGGTCGGCGGTGTTTTTCAGTCTCCCAGTGCCGACCAGATGCTGGAAGTCACGAAAGCCATCGATCATGGTGGTGGTGTACTATATATATTTGGAAATTATGGTGGCGATATCATGAATTTTGATATGGCCGCTGAAATGGCGGGTATGGAAGGAATAAAAGTTGACCAGGTAATCGCCGGCGAGGACGTGGCATCGGCTCCGAAAGGCGAAGAAGGCAAACGACGAGGTGTGGCCGGAATCTTTTTTGTTTTCAAAATTGCAGGCGCCCTGGCTGATGAGCTGGCAACGCTTACCGAGGTTACAGAAATCGCTAAAAAAACATGCGCTCATGTTCGCACCATGGGTGTTGCACTAACGCCATGCATTGTTCCGGAAGCCGGCAAGGCTTCTTTCACATTGGGAGAAAATGAAATGGAAATCGGAATGGGTATCCACGGAGAGCCCGGTATCCGTCGGGGAGCATTGCAAAAAGCAGATGATATAGTTCAACAAATGGCAGACAAAATTATCGAAGACCTGCCTTATAAAAAAGGCGACGAAGTATCTGTTTTGTTGAACGGATTGGGTGCTACTCCCAAAGAGGAACTGTATATTATGGCCCGGAAACTGCACGAGATATTAAAAGGAAAAGGAATTTCGGTGTTCAATACCTATGTGGGAGAATTTGCCACCAGTATGGAGATGGCCGGCGCATCGATTTCCATTCTGAAACTGGATGACGAGCTGAAACGACTACTTTCCAAACCTGCCAACTCTCCTTTCTTCACCCAATTTCAACTGTAGAGATGGACGGGCAGCATTTGGATTCTGAAGATATCAAATCGGTTATCCTGCAGATAAAAAAAATCGTTGATTTACAGAAAGAAACACTAACGGTTCTCGACAGTGCCATGGGTGACGGAGATCTGGGCATTACGATGAGCAGGGCTTTTCATGCAGCCAGCGAAGAGTCGGTGAAATCTGATGAAAAAATTCCCGGTAAACTTTTAATTCGTCTGGGCATGGTGATAGCAAAAGCGGCCCCTTCCACCATGGGGACCCTGGTAGCAACCGGTTTTATGAAAGGTGGTAAATCCATAGAAATTGCTGAACAGATCGGGACGCAAGAATTGGCGACTTTCTTCGAAAATTTTGTCAGATCCATTATGGAACGAGGAAAATCTGCACCGGGAAATAAAACAATCATCGATACGGTGAACCCGGCCGCGATAGCATTACGGGCGGGCGTAAACGAAAATTTGTTGTTGATGGAAGCAATTACCGCTGCCAGGGCTGCTTCAATACAAGGCCTGGAGGATTCGACTAAAATGAAAGCCCAGTATGGCCGCGCAGCCTATTATCAGGATGACTCCATTGGCAAACAGGATGGTGGCGCTACCGTGGGAACCTTTATTGTCGAGGGATTTTACCTGCACATCGAAGGAATGAAGCATTAGTTTGGTTCATCCTGCGTGTTATGGTACAAGCTACTGAACAGTCAGCGATTTGAGATAATGGATACTTTGCGGTACCTGTTCATTCACATGATTACTTTCGTCTTCGATAAAATAGTGGACAATACCAATAAGGGCAGCCTGTTTCAGGATGGCAGGAATGTTCAGTTCACCGGTACCCAGGGGGACATCATTTTCAGGAGACGTTAGCCCGGTAAGATCTTTTTTTGCTCCCTTCTTCAGATCCTTCAAGTGCATAAGCTTCCATCGTTTCCCATATTTTTTCATGAGGACCACCGGATCTCCGCCTCCGAACTGAATCCAGAATATGTCCATTTCAAAAGAAACCCAGTCAGGATTGGTGTTTGTGATGATATAATCCAACAGGTTCCCTGTTTCGTAGGGTTGGAATTCGTACCCATGGGCGTGGTAGCAAAAAATAAGTCCCTGTTCTTTTAGAAATTTCCCCACCCGGTTAAAATCCTCTACGGCTTTTCTGGCATTTTCAAATGTGAGCATTCCGTGATCATGCGGTATCCAGGCACACATGACATAACCGGCGCCTAGTATCTTGGCTGTGCGCGCCACCGAGTCGGGCGATTTCATTAATTGTTCATATCCAGCGCCGACAGAAGGAATGCTGATCCCCCTTGCGTCGCATAATTTTCTAAAATCTGATGGATCCATACCGTTCCCGCCTCCCTCCATTTCTGAGAACCCCATCATCCGGATGGTGTCGAGGGTCCCGGTTACATCCCGGGGGAAACTTTTGCGAAACGTATAAGCCTGAATTCCCAGTGGCGCAGTATACAATGGCCGTCCTTGCTGCGCGTAAGAAGATCTCTGGGATAAAACCAGCAACCCGAGCGACAAAATAAACACGAAGCCTTTATTCGTTGACATATTTTATTTGCATTCTCAAAGACTGAGTTTAGAAGCTCCAATAATTTCGCCCGTTTCCGTATTTTGAAGAAACCCGATGATTTCAAATTCCTGGTGATCCATATTCGAAGGCAGGATTACCTGGGTAGTTCCGCTTTTTTTCCCAAGAAGAGGAATCTCCTGAAAATTCCGGACTATCTGCACATGGGATAGCGTGCGTCCCCCATTTTCTCCGCGCTCGACTTTTATTGTTGCTGATTTCTGAACGACTGCCAAGATAAGTGATATATTTCCGGTCGAATTCGTAATATCATATTGCAATCCTGCCTGATCGGTGTTCTTCTGCAGCAGTTGTACTTCCAGCCCTGTCGCCGATTTTTTCTGCAGATTGCTTTGGATTGCGCTGACCATTTTGCCTTCATCAGATCCTACAAACTCTGTTCTTCCGTTTACAATAACCTGCGGAGTATACACCGATCGCAGGTTTAACCATTCAGCATATTGTTTCTGGCGCCTGGAAAAAGCAGCATTGCTGAACGGATCTCTCCATCCCAGGTTATTCCAGTAATCCACATGAAAAGATAAAATATACACCGGCCGGTCTGCGTCCTCTTTTTGAATCCTGGCCACCAGCTCGTCTGCCGGTGGGCAACTGGAACAACCTTCAGAGGTAAATAATTCCACTATAGCAAAGCCTTGTTCTTTTTTGGCTGCAGCGATAAAAACAAGGTTAACGACAAATACAAAGACGATCCGTCTGATATACTTCATGATCCGATTTTGATCTCTCCCGGCATCCCGATTCATAGAATTCAAAGTTCGGCTATTTTTAACGCTGATAGAAATCATTCGCTGAAAGGATCAGTCATTCATCTTAATTCTCCGATTGCAGATAGAATATTTGACAGCCCCTTTTTTAATTTGTCTGAATTTTCCCAGCTATAACCGATACGCATATAACGGCCGTCTTCTTCAAACCAATGGCCCCGGCCTACGTACGTGCTATATTTTTTAAGAAGCAATTCGTGGAATTGTTCGGTGTTGATGTTAATATTCTTTTTGATCCTTGGGAAACATACGCATCCACCCTGGGGTTCAACCCATTCCAGCACATCTTGTTCCTCCATAAATTTTTTTATCGTCGTAAAATTCTTGAGGATCGCAGATCTGACCGGGCCAAATAGTTTTTCTTTGTTTAACAAGTATTGATAGGCAATTTCCTCATCTACCACTGAATTTGTTATCAGAATTTGCTCCTTAGCGGCTAAAAATGTCTCCATCATTTGTTTGTTCTGAGAGATCAGCCAGCCAACTCTTATCCCAGGCAGTCCGAAGGACTTGGACATGGAGCCGATACTGATCACCCTGTCTGATAAACCGGCGGCCACAGGCAATTTTGAGACGAAACTCATTTCCCGGTAAGTTTCATCAAAAAGCAGCCAGCAGTTTTTTCTTTCTATTATCTCAATGATTCTCCGAAGGGTCTGCTCGTTGATCGAAACTCCTGTTGGATTGTGCGGATATGTGAGGCTTACAAATTTGGTTTCCGGGGTGATCAGGCGTTCAAGTTCCCCCAGATCCAATGAATAGTTGTTTTCGAAATCCAGATTTATGTAAGAAGAGTGGGCACCAATTGCACGGGGCGTTTCGATATTCGCGGCATAATTGGACTTTGCGATAACGGCATGGTCGCCCTTTTCCAATAACGAAGTGGCTATTAAAAAAAGTGCCGCCGCGGCTCCGGGCGTTATCAGCACGTTCTCAGGATTTAACGGAATTTCTGACGCAATCAGTTCTCTCAAAGCAGGCTTGCCCCGATGATCCCCATAGTAAAGCAGGATATCAAGAATTGAAATACCCAGACTGCCTAACCGCTGGTCGGTAAAAGAGCTTTCTGATAGATTGCAATCGATATTGTCATAACCCAGACCTTCCGGGGCTTCAATTTCGATGGGCATTCTCTTATAATCCATTTCTGAATATTTATAAAAAATGAAACCTGCCGGTATCAACGCGCCAGGTCCGAGATGCTATCAGACTATGGACGGCCTAATTGATCCGCCATGAAAATCCATCTGACCATTTATTAAAATCATCAATTTCCGTATTGTGCGATTTTATCCATTCCCTTACATCTGAATTTTCAGAAGACGAGAATATTATGTAAGCAAAAGTCTTGATTAAACCCTTTTCATTCATTTCTGTAAAATAAGGTACGTAATAGTCCCAGTAGAATCCGTAATTGTCTTTTTCCGTTTCTTTCAGGGAACCGCATGCGGTGCCAAATTCCGAAATAAATTGTTCGACTTCTGATTTATCCCTGTTTACGCTATCATGAGCAAGCGCTGAGGACATTCCTAACATGAGTTCTGTTGAAGAAAAATCATTTACCATTTGTTTTCCGCTTTTTATAAAGTTGCCCGGGCTGATTTGTACAGCAACAGCATTCTTTCCGGTTACGACAACATTTCCTTTCATGATTTTCTGTATATAAGTCAGCGCCGGGTTTGATCTTTTACTCTCCGGCTCGAGCGAAAGGAACCTGCAAAAGGCCAACAGAGCAGGTATTTTCCTGTTGTCACTCAGCAGTAGCCTGGCAAGGGCATTGTGAGAACTTGCATGGTCTGGATTCAGCGTTACCGATCGTTGAAAACATGCCATCGCGGCCTCACTTTTATTTTCACCCAGGAGTGTGATGCCCTTATTGTAATATAGCTGAAAGTACTCGGGAAACATCCTTAATCCTTCGTCGTAAATCTCTATGGACCTGGCCGTTTTCCTCAACATATCATATGCGTTTCCATAGGATACATATACAATTTTAAGTCCGTCGTCCCCCGGATGTGTTTTAATTGCTCTCCTGCAAAATTTTATGGCATCGTCATATCGCCCAAGCGACAGAAGGCTGTAAGACATTTCCGTTAAAGCCATAAGGTTATTTTTGTCCAGCACGAGGGCTCTTTGATAGTATGCAACGGCTGAATCAGATTTCCCTTCATCTTCGAGTACAACCCCGTCCTTTACAAGACTTTCCGCTTCGTCAGCCGCCTGTGCATATAAAATGCCGCTCATGAACAGATACAGGAGGATTAAAACCAGCTTCTTCATGGTTTCTTCAGAAATTTTGAGAAAGTTAATGAGTAATTTCAGATATCGAAGCTGGTTACCGAAATATGATTTCAGATATATTCTTAACCGGATAAGATCGGGAAATGATACCCGGAATGCATTGTCGAAAGAATTTGAATCCAATGATATCAGGGGCAAAATTGATTTTCATAATTTTGTATATATCAGAAAAACAGTGACAATGAAATATAAACTGGATAAACCTGTAACCGGTTCAATAGGCACAGAAAAATATCAGTGTACTATCGAGTGGCGAAACGGAAAATTTATCGCCGATGAACCAGTATCGGGTGATGGTAAGGACCTTGGGCCGGATCCCTACACCTTATTACTTTCTTCCGTTGCGTCTTGCGCCCTGATTACGTTGCGCATGTATATCGACCGGAAAAACTGGGATATACCGGTCATAAAAGTAAACACTAATTTATACCAGGAAACTGTAAACGAAATAACAACCACGATCATTGACCGGGATATCATCTTCGGAGATTCTGTTACAGATGATCAGAAAGTGAAATTGAAGGAAATTGCAGACTTCTGCCCTATTTCAAAAATTTTAGAAAACAATATCAAACTGCGGACATTTGTGTATAAAACGGGAGAGACAAAAACGATTAAATACGGCAATGAAGAAATTTCGGTTCTTTGGAAGCCGGAATTTTGTCAGCATTCAACGCGATGCTGGAAACAGTTACCGCAGGTGTTCAATCCATCTGTAAAGAAATGGATAGATCCAACCGCCGCTCCGGCCGAGAGAATCCAGGAACAGGTCAGACGATGCCCCTCCGGAGCACTCGAATTTAATTATAATCAAACTGCTGTGGTAAAGCCCTGATGAACGAAGCCGGCTTCGCTGATTCATTGCGTATATTTCAAAACCTTGATCAAATTAAAACTGTGAGAAAGCGATCCACTATATTTAGCTGCCTGCTGCCTGCTTCTCTATTATTTTTCCAGAAAACTACCCGCCGAAGGTGATTTCGTAAAATATGGGGCTTTTCACACCGGTGAAGTGGCTTATGTCATGGATAATTTTAAATTTCTCCATCGTCCCTGGAAGCCCGAAGATTTCCGGCTGGGGACAACGATGTCAGACTATTGGGTAAATTTTATCACTGGCTCCGATCCGAATGGGAAAGGATTACCAGAATGGCCCAAATTTAATACTCAGAACTATTCAGCGATGGTATTTGATACAATTTCCGGAGCACAAACAATTCCAGACAAAAATGAGTTATCGTTTATGATGTCTGTATTGGACAAATAGATTTCCAGACGAACTGAGTGTAAAACGCTACCCTCCGGAGAGTGGATCCCTGGAAATTCCCGGCGCTTCATTTTTTACTTTATTCGGGATTTCCTGCCTGGATTCATCCCAGTGGTCTTTTGCTCTTATCTGCTCAATACTGCCCCTGTCAAAATCCCAAAATCTCGCTTCCGGAGACGAACAGTGATAGCTGATTTCGCTAAGACATTGATCAGTATTATATAAGGGAGATCCGCAAAGAATGCATTTCAGATGTATATCCATCGATACGGCTTAAGATTTATTCGTTTTTGTTCATCAAACGTCCTGTCTGGAAGCAGTTGTTATACCATATAAACGAATAAAAAGCAGGAATGTTTTTATTTTTTCCGATCGAATGCAAATATTTCGGATTCCTTATTCTTCTTTCCCATAAAAAGATCGGGCTTCAGGATAACCGGCTGTCAGTTCCATTTTTTAAATCTTTGGAGTTAGTAGGTACTAAATGTAAAATCATTCTCTCCTGTTTTTAGGTCGTATGATTTGTTTTTCCAGATAAATTTTCCAGTGGTGTTTGGCGGGAGACCGATCTTAATTTTCCATTTGTTTTCATTCCATTGATAACCGGCAGATATTTTCCCCTGCGGATGAGGGATTTCTCCTTCCACTTTTTTTAATGATCCAAGATGAGGAGCAACTTTTACTTTGGCGAATCCAGGCGCATCACTGTCTATCCCGAGCACGGTTCTGAAAAATTCAATATTCGGACTTGCGCCCCAGGCATGACAATCGGAACGACAATTATTGATATCGGATATTTCTGCCCAGGTTGTCATGCCCATCTTAATGTTTTCTCTCCACAGATCCAGCCAGGAAAGGTAGTCGTTACCCATACCCGCTTTTACAAGTGCCTGGTGCAGGTAGTATTTAAAGTAAATGGATGCGGGTGCCAGGGTAGAATCTGAAAGAATTCGTTTTCCGGCAATAATTTCTTCGTTATGATCAAACATACCTGTAAGTATGGCCAGTGTATTTGCGTGTTGAGAGAACAAATCTTTTTCGGGCCTGTCTGCAAACAGCATCCTGGACCTGTCCCAATATTTATTACGGATCGTTTTCTTTAATTGCCCGGCCATGTGGTTATAAATATCTGCATAGGTCTTCATTCCATAGTGGGCTTCCAGGTCCGCAGCTAACTGATAAGCCCATAATAATTGGAGGTCAATAAGTGAAGAACTTCCGTCTTTCCCGACCGGGCCGGTGCCAGACCGCCAATCTTTCGTTTCCACCCAGTCTGTAAACATCCAGTATGGAACGCCTTTGACCGATCCATCTGTCAATTGATATTTTCTGAAGTACTGGAGGATTTGCCTTTCCCCCGGAAGCTTATTCTTAATATAATTGCTGTCTCTGCCATACATCATATAATCATGCAACATGCCGATATACCATAAGGAGAATGGCGGAATGTATTGCGGAGTATAAGAGGGGTGCCGGCTGAGTGTCACTCCCTCAGGCTGACGTGATTGGTCCATTTGATTCATGGCATTGAGCAGTAGCCTTTCATCACCGCTATTGTATAAGGAAATTAAGGACTGTATCCTCGAATCTCCGATGTACTGTAACTGTTCATAATAGGGGCAATCCATATAGGTTTCCATGGCGCAAAGGCGAGCCGTGCGCCAGCCGATATCGAGTATGATTCCGAGCTCCGGGTTGTCCGATTTAAACCGGGCATTGAATTGAAATGGATAACCCGTTGCCAGTCCGTACACATCTTCAATGGTCAGGGCATCGGTTTTTGTAGATACTTCAATTTGGATATAACGATACGTTCTAAACACAAGGGAAGAAAATTCCTGGTTCCTGTTACCATCTGAAAGGATGCTGTCTTTCCTGCCTATAAAGGTTTTCCCTGCAATCTCATTCCGGTTTCCTTTAGCAGGATACCGGGTAAACAGCGCTTCTGCATAGCCTACGGTGACTGATCCTTCTCTCCCGCCACTGAAAATAATATGCGGATAAGCATTTGTAAGGTACCCCTGGTCGATTAATATTGTTGCTTTTGTATTAGGGAGAACGACAACCGGCACTCTTACGGAAGGAAAACCATCCGATATTTTAGCCCCATCCGATTTGCAAATCCTGAGTAGGCGTTGCTCCTTTAATTCCATTTGGGGAATGCCGGATGGCACCAGCATCCATCCCTGAATGGTGCCATATCCGCCAATTATATTTTTTGGTGACCCCCTCGATATGGGTTGTCCATTTTTCCAGGAACTGTCCTTAAAATCGGTTTCGTCCCAACCTGTCACCTGAACATTCATATTTATCATTTCTCCAGGACCGGCGACAAAATAGGTAGGTGTACTAAAAGGCAGCGGCAGATAAGAATTGTCGCGCATACATTTCCAGCGCTCGTTTGTATTGATCGAGTAACCGGCGCTATCATCTGCCTGTAGTATAAAGCCTGTGCGGAGAGAAATCTGTCCCTCTGGTCTATAGGTGCTTTCATTCCAAACCCTGGCGGCAATAATATTTCTACCGGTTCTAAGAAAAGGAGCGATGTCAAGAGTTTCGAAATTCCAATGGGTAAGGTCACCCCGCGCAGGTCCCATTAGAACCTGTTTTCCGTTTACGAACAATTTATATCGATTGTCTGCTGAAACGTGAACCAGCATTTTACCAGGTATGGTATTTAAATCGAAAGACTTCCGGAATAAATAAACACCGTATGCGTCCGGAGATTCTCCAGGAACGGATATCCAGTATGCGTTCCATTCAGTGGTAAGGAGCGTCGGGTTGACCGGTTGAGCAAAACCTGAAGCAGAGATTAAAACGAAATAAAAAATACGGGAAATTATTTTCATTTTGATGCACCAGGTTTTTGCACAAGGGAAAATCAGTTACCGGAATCGTCCGTAAAACTGTCTCAATAGTGGCAACTCCTGATAAATTCAAAATTACTAATTAATATTCTCCGCCAACTTTCCTGCTGTTCAGCGTCTTGTCTGATGAAACTGGCAGGGATTGCGGTGGCGGTTCAAAAATGATTTCCTCATTTAATGAATGGATAAATGCCAGAAGATCCGCTTTTTCCTTGCTGCTCAATTTTAGCGAATCACCCGGAAGGGTTTGATTGTCCACTACTAATTTCTTTCCCTGTCCTCCACCGACATCATAAAAGTCAATAACTTCTTTGAGTGTTTTAAAAACACCATTATGCATATAAGGTCCCGTATATTCTGCATTCCGGATCGAACCTGTTCTGAATGCATGAAGTGTTTCAGGTGCCTTATTGATCATATACCTCCCTTTATCCAGGCTCAGTGATTTAAAACTGATATCTTCCGGTGTTCCTAAAACTTCAAATTCAGAGCCGACATAGGGTGGTTTTACACCATTGAAGTTTGGAACAAAATGACAGGTGGCGCATTTTGCGCGGCTCATAAACAGGTTAAAACCTCTTTTTACATCTTCGGATATGAGCAATTTTTTATTCATGGCATTATCAAAAGCAGAGTAAAACCGGCTGTAACTACCATCATAATACGTTATAGCAGACACAATATGATTCAACGTGATCGTCTTTTCTTCAGGCGTAAGTTTCAAAAAGTTTTTAAACGCATCTCGGTATTCTTTGCAACTAAGAACTTTTCTGAGTAGTTCTTTTTCATTACTATTCATTTCAATCGAATTGGTAATCACGTCCCTTCCCTGGTCCTGGAGTGAAATATGCTTTCCATCAAGCATAATCAGGTGATTAAAAACCGAATTGATTAAAGTGGGTGCATTCCTCGGAAGATGTTGTTGTCTGTCGAATTGTAGTGCTGTGCCGACTGTCGTGTCGGTAAAATATTCCGTTGGTTTATGGCAGGAGGCACAACTTCGCAGATTATTGCCGGACAATATCGGATCATAAAAAAGCAGTTTGCCAATATGCCTGATTTCTGCCAGGGTTTTCTCATCTTCCACCATGGAATACAGTCCCTTGATGCTTTGCGAGGTATACAATGATTTATCGAAGATGGATAGTGTACTATTATTGAGCGTATAGTCGTTGAAATTGATGGAGGTTACATTGTAGTCGTTTATGAATTTCTGGTTTATGGCAAATAACGGATTTATAAAATCTCTGATAAAATCATAGTGGTCAAATGCACTGAAACGCATAGATTGGCCGCTAACAAATAAAATGGTTTTTTCGTACAGATCCAGGTATTGTTTGGTTAACGGTGTTTCCGGAAAACTCTGGTTATAGCTTTCGTAAATATCTTTCGTTCCCCGGAGCATGGATTGTAATTCCGGAATAATGCGATTTGAATCCGGGCATTCAAATCCCGTGGTATAGACGGCAGCGAGGTTTAGTAGAAACAACCGGTTGGCCAGGAAAAAATGACTAAAGGAATTCAACTGGCTGGTGATGGAATCTGCTTCAAATGTCTTGACCGCCTCCCTGCTTTTTTTTATCAGTCCGAGCAATGAGTCCTTAATAAGCGGCTTTTGCCCCAGTGATATTTCGGCAAGAGAGAGTCCCGATCCCTCCCTTCTATAGGGTGGTTCAAATTTTTCGAACACCTCGTTTTCCCACTCTACGGGCAAAGGCCCGTTGATTCTTCTGTAAGCGTTTGGTTCAAGATAACGTAGCCAAAAATCGATGTTTTTTAATTTCAACCTGGCAGATTCAATCTGCTTTTGTATCAATATCAGATCGTACCCGGAGCCAAGATCGGATTCTGTAATTGTTTTGAATAAGACGGACTGTTCCTGATCGAAAGCCTGAAGGGAACCGGAATAGAGATGGTTGTACGATTTATCGAATCTCGGGTAAAAGGAAAAGCAAATGATCGTGAAGATTGTGATCAGGATGGTTAAGAAGGCCTTCATTTCACTTTGATTAAGGTACCGGAATTTTCATGGGTACCCCACGAAAAGTACACACAAAGGTAAAAAAATAAAAATGACCCGCCGAAGCGGGTCATTCTCAGTTCAAAAAACCGGTATTCTAATTTTTAATAAACTTGGCGACCATGGTTTTTCTATTAGCAATATTTATCTGAACTGTGTACATTCCGGGTGCAAGACCAGCGATGTTCATTGTTTTATATGCAATGTCATCTGATTTTTGAACCTGTGTCGAATATACCAGTTTACCATTCATATCATATATATACATCTTCACAGAACCATCGACAGTGCTGGTAATTTTACCGTGTATGACACCGTTGGCAGGATTCGGGAACAGGACAAACTGATCCACGCTCCGTGTAAAGCCCTGAACGACTACAAGCGTTGAAGTGGCCTGAGCTGTAGCCCCTGAATTGTCAGTTACGGTTACCTGGAATTGGTAGGTTCCAGCCTGCAAATTACTGACAGTAACCTGTGCATTGTTCATTGACGTGCTGTTTACTGTATTGGGCCCGCCAATCTGTTGCCATTGATAGTTTGCGATCGTGCCATCTGGATCAGTAGATCCGGATGCGTTGAGCACCACCGAGCTGATCGGCATAAAGACAGTATCGCTCGGGCCTGCATCGGCAACCGGTAACTCATTCGCCACTTTGGCTGTAGCAGCATTTACTGATATAGTAACCGCGTCATTATTTGTTGCCCCGTTGTTATCCGTTACGGTTAACTGGAAGACGTATTGACCTGGCACCAATTGCGATACTGCGGGCGTGCTCGTATTTCCGCCGGTAACTACCGCAGTGGACGGTCCGGAAAGCTGTACCCAGACAAATCCGGTCAGTGTACCATCGGGATCAAACGAACTGGATCCGTTCAGATTAATACTGCTTGTCGGAGCCGTGATCGTCTGATTGGTTCCGGCATTGGCCACAGGTGCTTGGTTTGGTAAAACAGACTGCGGAAGTACGTTCACTGTTACCTGGTCTTTAGCTGTCGCTCCAATGTTGTCAGTCACAGTCAGTTCAAAAATATACTGACCTATCTGCAATCCGACTGCGGATGGTGAAGCTGTATTAGAATTATTGATGGTTATAGTTCCAGGTCCGGAAACAGTAACCCAGCTATACGACGTGATGGTTCCATCCGGATCGTATGATGCTGAACCGTCCAGGATAACAGAATTTGCAGGTGAAGTTATCGTCTGATCTATTCCGGCATTTGCCACGGGTGGAACATTCGCTGCTGCTGCAACTTTTATTTTTACCTGTGCACTGGATGTAGCTCCATTATTATCTGTCACGGTTAGTTGATAAGTATATTGTCCGACAATCAAACCGCTCAAACCCGGAGTTGCGGTGTTTGCGCCAGTTATTGGCGGCGTGTTCGGTCCGGATATTTCCGTCCAGCTATAAGAACTGATTGTACCGTCCGGATCGGACGACTTTGTACCATCAAGGCTGGTAGAAGTGGTTGGTGATGTTAATGTAATACTCGCACCTGCATTTGCTATTGGTGCTATATTGGCCGCAGGAATAACCGTAATGACTACAGAATCAGTTCCGGTTCCTCCGTTATTATCAGTTACTGTCAGGCTAAATACATATTTACCGGCAACCAGATTACTCAGTGTATTCTGCGCTGCACCGGAAAGCCCAACCGACGATGGACCTGATTTCTCTGCCCAGGCGTAGCTTACGATATTTCCTGAAGGAGCGGTTGATGCACTTCCATTGATCGTCACACTATTTGTCGGGAGGGTAATCGTTTGATCCGCGCCTGCGTTGGCAACGGGCGGTAATGGACCGACCGGAATCGGCACCACTGTTATTTTAACTTGTGCTTTCGCAGTCGCCCCCGAATTATCAGTTACTGTCAGTTCGAATGTATATTGACCAGCCAGAAGTGTTGAGGCAGTTGCGGTCGCAGTGTTGCCGGCTATAATAACAGCAGTTGAGGGTCCGGAGATCTGTGCCCATGAATAAGCAGTTATAGTTCCATCTGCGTCGGTAGAAAGTGTTCCATCCAGCGTGGTGCTGCTAACAGGCAGATTAATTGACTTGCTGATGCCTGCATTGGCGACCGGAGGAATATTTGCCGCCGGATTCACTGTTACTTTTACACTATCCAGATTCGTGGCCCCTCCGTTATCGGTTACCCGCAAAGAGAATACATAAACACCTATTGCCAGTCCGGAGATCCCTGTTGAAACGTTAGCCGGGGATGTGATAGTTGCAGTGGACGGACCAGAAACCTGACTCCATAAATACGTGGTAATTGTGCCATCCGGATCGGTAGACGCAGTTCCGGTCAGATTCGTTAAATTTGTAGGTAATGTTATAGTGATATCGGATCCTGCATTCGCAACCGGTGGTTGGTTTACGGGAGCCGCATTTACGGTAATGTTTATGGTATCCAGTGCCGTAGCTCCTGAATTATCCGTCACTTTCAGCTGGAATGAATACACACCCGCCGTCAGGTTGTTCGCAACCGTGCTGGCTGCTGCGCTATTGCCTATAGTGAATTGCGAAGGACCACTAATTTTAGTCCACAGATATGTTGTAATTGATCCGTCCGGATCGCTGGATGCGCTTCCATTCAGGATAGCTGAACTGGTAGGAAGTGTGATGCTTAAATCGGCACCCGCTCTCGCGACGGGAGGTTGATTTACAGGTGCTGCTGCGTTTACAGTGACCTGTATAGTGTCTTTTCCTGTAACACCCTGATTATCTGTAACCGTCAAAACATATTGATAAACGCCTTGTACAAGGCCCGTGATGCTTGTATTTGCGGTTGCCGGGGAAGAAACGGTTCCACCCGCCGGGCCGGATAACTTTGACCATGCATAAGAGGATATAGTTCCATCCGCGTCGGTACCGGTTCCCGTGAAGGAGGTAGTAGACGTCGGCAACTGAATAGTTTGGTTAGCACCACCATTAGCGGTAGGAGCCTGATCTGCAGGACCCGTTCCGATGGTGATATTGCTTCTTATTAAATAACTTCCATCTGTATTTCGTCCATTAATAGCCAATGGAAGCGGCGCTTTGTAACTAGCCGGGTCCCTGACAATCATATACATGCTGTACGTACCTGCGGCAACTGCTGATAATGTAAAATTATCAGAAGCTGCAGTTGGAGTTCCCGCCGGAAGGAATAGTTTGGGTTTAAATGCAGAATTTCCTGTCCAGACCACCGTGCCATCACTTTTTCTTAGTTCGTATACTACATTCCAGTTTTCATACACGGGTGCGATGCCTACGTTCTGCCAGTTTAATGACAGACTAAAAGCACCCCCGCTCGCGAGCGTTGTTGTCATGGTACCGCCGGTCAGAACAAGCCGGTAACCACTGGCTTTTGATGCGGCGAGAACAGCGTTCACCAAGGCAGTGCTGGTATTCGACATGATTGGGAAATTCCCGTTACCAAATGAACTCATGTGGAAAAGATTGATCTCGTTTAAGAGATCACATTGTATAGATCCGCATCTGGAAGTTCCGTTCAAATCATTGGCTGGTTCACCGCCGATGGGTGCAACCTTCCATTTGTTCATGATGAGGGTCGAAAAACTAACCCCGTTATACGTTCCGGGATTTCCTGTAAGCCAGGAATTATATCCGTCATCGCCGAGGTTATCACGTCTCCAACCGATTTCACCCCAATTATTTTTTGTAGTAAGGTTATAATAACATGCCTGTGCCGGAAGCTGACTGGCATTTTGTGTATCAAATGCTCCCATCGCTAAAACCAATGGATTATTTGGAAACGCATTTTTAACTGCATCTACAATGGCTTGCAAAGAAGCTACGGTTGCTGCCCGGCCGGTTGGTTCTGTACCGGTCCAGGGATATGTATGCCATTCGCCGAAATCACCGTATCCCCTGATGTCTACTATATATACAGCGTCTTTATAATTTTTTCCGGAGTGTGTTCCGGTACTGATATGCGCGGCTACTGCATTCATCAGTGCAGTCCATCGTCCGAGCCAGTTGGGGCTGTTCCAGTTGGGAACCCAAACACCGTCTGAATTCTGCCAGTCCCTGCTATTTGAAGCTTCAGCTTGCATCAGGTTATGCAGGTAAGTTGGATAAGCACCAAATGAACCGCAAGCGGTACACATAGGCATTACACCAAATGAAAACATCGCCCCATCATCAATGGCCTGGTTAATGGCAGCATCAAATGTTGACCAGCTATATGAACCCTGGCTGGTGGAAGATTCTATATCGGTCCAGTTGAACCGGGTATAAAAATTTAAAGGTTTTGTGTTGCCTGCCGGCACTTCCGGAACATACACATTATCCCAATCAGTCGTTCCCCAGTGTTCCGCTCCCCTGTCAGGCGCGATAAAGTCTGGGTTACTGGTTGGAATTTGTGTAAATGATAAAGCTGTTTGTGTATAACCGGAGAAAAACGCAATCAACAAAAAGGAGAAAATTAAAATAAACTTCCCGGTTTCTATTCTGCTTGTCTTAGATATTTCTATCTGCTTAGCTTGGTAGAATTTGGTTCCCATAGCACTGATATTGGATTAAGATTGGATTAAAGAAGTTAGAATTTGTATTCTAAATCTGCTCGAAACCAAGGTTCAAATTTCCTGCCAAAGTCTTTTATCTATTTGTGGGAATGCGTGCCAGATTTTCGAATTCATCCTTAATGAGCTGATTTCTAGTGCATAAAAAGTAATGCACATTTGGGGATAACTTGAAATCTTATTTTGAGACAAATATTTCCCAGAATGGGAATGAATTTTCTATGTAGATTTTTAGTGTATATAGCTGTAGCTAATATTATCTGTGTCAAAAATTTAACTATGAAAACACAATAAAATTTATTTTCTTATTGCTTTTCTTTCTTAAGATTATTTTTAAATGAAAATTTCTCTTTCAGAATGAGATAGATGAATAAGGAATTAGTTGTCGCATACCTTTTGAATAATCTCTTTGGTTCCTGTCCGAGCCGATACATCCATTCCAATCCGGAGTCCTGCATCCAGACCGGCGCCCGTTTATTTAATCCGACCAGAACGGGTAACGCGCCACCTATCCCGATCATCAGTGTGTTGATTTTATCTTTCATGGAAATCATCCACCGCTCCTGTTTCGGGCAACCCAATACCACAAAAATCATTCGTGCTCCGGAATCATTGAATATTTTTATAATCGATTCTTCTTCTTCTGTTTTCAGCGGCCGAAAAGGCGGACTGTACATTTTGGCGATAACGAGATTGGGATATTTCTTTGTAATATGTTCCTTTGTCTTTTCGAGCATATTGTCAGTTCCTCCATAAAAAGCAACCGGAAGATTCTGATTTTCAGCTTCTGATAAAAGGTCCGGCAGGAGGTCCATGCCCGCGACCCGGTCCTGTTTTATTCCATATAGAAATCTCAATGCCCAGGTAAGGGGTTTCCCGTCAGGTGTCACCATCTCTGCTTTATTCAAAATGGCCGCAAATGATTCATCCTTGTACGCTTCAATAAACATATGAACAGCCGAAACACATACGTAAGTGGATCTTTTTGCATGAGCCAGTTCTATCATCTTGTCGACGAATGACCTGTAAGGTCCCAGCGTATAATTGACATTCAGTAATTTTTTAGATCTCATGACAGAACAACGGTTACAAAACCGATTTATTTTTAATGGCAGCCCGATATATGGCCAGGATTTGTTCCATGTTTTTTTCCGGGGTATACAGATCCTCAAAACATTCACGCGCCCTTTCCGAATACAATTTCTTTTCGTCTTTGGTAAGTCCCGTCCAAAAATCCAACTTTCCAGCCAATTCAGTGGCATTTCCCGCCGAAAAATGCAATCCATCGCGTCGATCAGTTATCATAGACGACATAGCGCCCAGATTGCTCGCAATAACGGGCGTCCCAACAGCAAATGCTTCAATTAGCGTCAGAGGCATTCCTTCATACCAGATTGACGGAAAGAGGAGTGCTGAACAACGACACATCATTTCGAGAACCAGATTCTTATCCAGAAGACCCAGATAGCGGATATGTGGATTTTCCGCAGACGCCTTCTGAACACGTTCCCTTAAAGGCCCGTCTCCTCCGATGTATAATTCGTGTTCCCCAGTTTTAAATGCCTCCAGCAACGTGTCAATTCCTTTTTCTTCTGAAAGTCGTCCGATATACAGAAAAAAATCTTCTCGGTTCTTTGGAGATGACCTCGGATCCTCAATAAAATTTGGTTTTATTGAAAACTTTTCTTCACTGACACCCAGCGTGGAAGACAAAAAAACAGATTTTGCCAGGGCAGTTTGCAGAATATATCGATCAACCATATTCCAGGTCCCCATTTTTTTGTGTATCCAGACCGTGAAAGCCAGCCAGAACGTCTGGATGAATGAATTCCGGTAAACTCTTTTAAATATGGCGTTCCATGGAAAAGAAGAAGTAATGCTATCCAGAAACAAGGTATTATTATATAGTAGTGCAGCCGACGGACACAACAACCTGAAGTTTTGAACGGTTAGTATAACGGGTATTTTTCCATAATATACGGTTCTGACAACCACCGGGCCAATGGCATAATGCCAGTTGTGAACATGAACAACATCAGGTTGGAAACGATGGATTGCCCGCCTGATTTTGTAAGCCGAAAAAATGTTCCAGGTTGACAGAAAGAATTGCATGGCTCCTCTCCATCCTGCATCATTTTGAAAAACCAGTGTTTCTATGTCCTCTGTTTGTTTCAGTAACCTGGTCTCCTGTTCAAAAGTAGTGTCTTCTCCCCCTTTCTGCTGATATCGGTTATGAATAACAAGTATTTTCAATTTTTTGAAATCGCTTTATTGATATCATGTATTAATGATCTTGCTACACTGGCTGCATCAAAGACTGCAGAAGAGATCAGTGCATTTTTTGAAAACCTGGTATATTCTTTTAATATACGCTCAATACTACTGATGTATTCTTCATCGTCGAAATCAATAGGAAGCAAGAACCCATTCTCATCGTTTTTCAGAATCCTGGAAATATCCCCGGTTGCTGTAGAAATAACCGGAACACCAAGCGACAGCGCTTCCGCTATCGCCATTGGAAAACCCTCCTGGGATGATGCCATAACAAGGATTCGTTTTGAAGAATCTGATTCGATCAGGTCTTCATTTTTCAAATTACCTAAAAATATGACTTTCCCGGACAGCGGGATGGAAGCGGCAAACTCTTTCAAAAACGCCTCCTGCGTTCCCATTCCCGCTATATAAAGGGAATTGGCCTGCTGGATTGAAGGAGAAAGTTTTCCATATACCTTAATGATTCTGTCGATATTTTTTATTTTTTCCAGTCGGCCTGAAAATATAAAACCCGACCGCGAATCATTATCCTTGATCCTCACATCATGATGAATGGGGTTGAATATTTTAGGAATGCCCGGCCTTTCAACTCCCACCGTATACATTAAAGACGCTTTTTTTATGATTCTTTTTTCCATCGATTCAAATACAGACGTAAAGTATTTGCCGTACCAGTAACGGGATTGCGACATTGGATTAAAGTTTCCATGAAATATATGTACAAAGGGTACATGCCCGTATGAAACAACGTAAGATCCTTCCGGTACGTGGGAAAGGATCATATCAAATTTCTTTAGTTGCGCCCTTTTCCCGATCAGGTACAGTACGAATATGAGACGGCGGGGGATAAAATTTATTTTATACAGATAATCAGGTAATAAAATGTAGGTTACATCAAACGCCTCCTGCAGAAATGGATCCAGATTTTTTATGAACGGCGCTACTCCGCCATATGATTTTAAAATGGAAGAACTATTTATGATCGCCAGCTTCCGTTTAACCATTAATGACTGATTTTAATATTTGAATTGTCTTTTAAAAGTCTCCTGTATAAATTAATATATTCATTTGTCTTTTCCTCAATATCAAATTTCTCTCTCACCCATTGATATGCATTTTGCCCCATCTTTTCTCTCAAGTCTTTATTTTCCAGCAGAATTTCGATTTTATTTATGATCTGCTCTTCATTTCTTTGTTCTACGAGGAATCCATTCACATGATCCTGCACCAATTCCACGGTGCCTCCCCCCTCCGTTGCAATCACTGGCTTTCCCATGGCCATATATTCTATGATGGAATTGGAAATACCTTCAAAGTAAGTAATTAGCAATCCGATATCAATGATCTGCAGTACTGATTCAATATCACTTCTGTTACCCGTAAAGATGATTTTTTTATTCAAAAGTGCCGGCGGCACCTGCGCTTTGATTTTTTCAAGGAGCGGGCCATTCCCGATTAGCAAAAAGATCAGATCTTCTTTCAAAAGGCAAATCTTAACGGCAACATGAATCAGGGTCTCATAGTCCTTTCTTTCATTAAAACCGGCAACCATGCAAAGAATGATCCGGTTATTTTTGGCCGAACCCAGTATTTCTTTTTCGATTTCCGCTGCGGGTCTCAGATTTTTAAACCGGTTAAAGTTAATTCCATTGTATATGCAGATGGATTTGCGCAAGGGTGTTTTATAAGCCCGTATACCTGCTTCCGAATTAGATACAAAAACATCCGAAAAGGGTGTGGTCAATTTAACCCTTAAATAATGTGCGTCCGAAATACCCAGGTTTGCATTGGCATCCGCCAGTACCCCGCTTACCACCGGAACCCGGCTGAATAAATTGGCCACGGAAAGGTAGATGCTTGCCATAGTACTCCAGGAATGTATAATATCAGGTTTGAATGAGGCAATGATTTTTCCGAGCTTGAATGGCACGGTGATGTCCTTTTTGTACTTCCTTTTTATAATTTCAAACCTAATTGGCAAATCATAGACGTACTGATATTCCACAACATCGGTGAGTGAAACAAGGTATATGTCAAAATCATCCTGGTGATTTTTTAATCCCCTAATGAGCTCGAGCATCCGTCTTTCCTTACCGCCCTTATCAAGGGAATCTATAATCATCAAAATTTTCATGTCAGAATTATTCTGGATCCCTTGCGGGAACAGCTAATGTTTGGATCGGGCTAGGAAACGCCCCCTATCCATTTATCATACCACATTTGAAACATCAGCAGAAACCATATTTTGTAATCATTTTCCTTTTTAGCTTCATAATAACTTCTCTTGATCTGCAAAATATAAGATTCATTAAAAATATGCTGTTTCCTGATATATGATTCACCCAGGTATTTATCGACAAGCGGTTTTAATACACCATGTAACCAACTGTTCACAGGAACAGCAAAACCCATTTTTGGGCGGTCCATTAATTTTTCAGGAATATATTTATGAACGATTCGTCTCAGAAGGTATTTTCGCTGTCCATTATAAATTTTATATTCCACGGGCAACCTGCCCGCCCATTCAATCACATGCTGATCTAAAAACGGCTCGCGTCCTTCAAGGCTTACAGACATGGTTGCACGATCTACTTTTTGAAGAATGTCGTCAACCATATACGTCTGGTAATCCTTGGCCATAGCATAGGTTAAGGGATCAAAATAGGATTCTTCCAACTGCTGGTTATAATGAGCAGAGAAAATAGTTTCCGGCTTTTTAATAAATAAGCGGCCTCTTTCCGCCTCCGAATAATCCACCGTCATCCCCATAAAAATATTCTGGGGGCTCGGATCTTTCAGGATGATGGATAGTTTTTCATACTTTTTCTTAAACATATTGTTGTCTCTGAAAGCCCCCATCTCGCCAATTGGAAAAGCGTTCAGCAGGGCGGCGCTGCCTTTCCTGGCAATAGCGGGGATGGCGTTCATCTTTTTATAATATTTTACCATCCATTCATATCTGTCATAGCCACCGAAAATCTCATCTCCTGCGTCAGCTGACAAGGCAACGGTTACACTTTCCCTTGCCATTTTACTTACCAGCATGGTAGGGATCGAACTGCTGTCAGCAAATGGTTCGTCATAATAATATGGAAGAGAGGGCACCAGGTCCAGAGCATCTTTTTCGCTGCAATAATGTTCATGATGTTCAGTGCCGAGAATGGTAGCTATCTCTTTTGCAAACGGTGCTTCATTCAGTTTCCTGTCCTCGAAACCGATAGTAAATGTTTTTAGTTTCCTGGATTTGTTCTTCTGAAGCAGGGCCACCAGACAGGAACTGTCATATCCGCCGCTTAAAAAAACACCGACAGGAACATCGGCAACCATCCTGTAGTTAAACGCCTTTTCAAGAACTTTCTCCGTTTCTACAACAGCGTCTTCGATGGATATATCTAATTTTTCCTGATTATAGCTATCGTACACATTCCAGTATTCAGTGGAACTGATCTTTTTTGTTTTGAAATCAAGTATTAGAAAATGAGCAGGCAATAATTTAAAACTGTTTTTAAAAATGCAATGCGGTGCCGGGACGTACCCATATTGCATAAATGCTCCTACTGCATTTATCTCAATATCCTTTTTAAAATGAGTACTCGCCATTAAGGCTTTGAGTTCAGATCCAAAAAGAAAAACGCTGTCATTCCAATAATAGAAAAATGGCTTTACCCCGGCCCTGTCTCTGCAACAAAACAGTCTTTCATCCTGTGTGTCATAAATAACAAAGGCAAACATGCCCACGAAATGCTTTAACGCTCCAGCACCCCATTCATGATAGGCATGCAGTATGACTTCGGTATCTGAATGCGTATCAAAGCGGTGACCCATTTGGGTCAATTCCTCTTTTATTTCTGCATAGTTATAGATTTCTCCATTAAAAATTATCCAATACCTGCCGTCAAGAAATTGCATCGGCTGGTTACCAGCTTCAGAAAGATCAATAATGGAAAGCCTCCTGTGTCCCAGGCCTACCGCACAGGATCCTGTCTGATTATAATAATATCCACTGGCATCCGGTCCCCTGTGCGATAACGCGTCGGTCATAGCAACCAGTTCAGGTTTGCCTGTATTCGATTTAAAATCTATAAATCCGGAAATTCCACACATAAGATAAGGTTCAACGGGTATTTTGTCCTCCTGGAGCTTTAGGCTGCCCAATTTCTGTCTAAATTCTAATATTCTTTAACAATAATAAAAAATATAAAAAATAATCTCAAGTCATACCGATGAAAAAATAGCCATATATTTTTCTATCATTGATTCATAAGAGTACTTCGCTCTGAATCCTGCATAAGCCGAAGTTGCAAGCCTGTCTGCCAGCCCGGGATCTGAAAAAACGCGTTTAATGGTGTCGGCAAGGTGATTTGCGTTTTTTGTTTCATACAGAAGTGCATTTTGCTCATGAGTCAGCATACCGTTGATGCCCGGTGCATTTGAAGCGATGATTGCCAATTTGTTAAACATAGCTTCCATCAGAGAAAGGGATGTACCCTCATAATCTGAAGATATGATATAGACGTCGGCGATATTATAATAATCCGGAATATCTTCCCGGGTTACAAGCCCAGGCAAACTGAGATACTCTTGTACGCCTGCCCTCCCGGCCCTTTCCCTTAACTCATTTTCCATTTCTCCTTTTCCGGCGATAATCACCCTGACACGATGTTCTTCCAGCCATGCCGGACCGATTATATGTAAAGCGTCTATAATTTTATCGGGATTTTTCATTCCTTTTAGTGAACCAACAAAAAGAAGAATTTTTTCGTCTTCACTGTATCCGAGAATTTTCCTTAATTCCTGTTTGGTCCTCGAAGCTCGTTGAAAGGGTATTAACGGTGGTATATATTGAAAATCCTGATCAGGTATAGCTTTTTTAAACGCAACGCAGATGGGTTCCGAAACGCCGATAACAGCATGTGCATGCCTGAAGTAATATTCAAAAGGATATCTGAATTTCCAGTCTGGTTCCTTTCCCCAATGGTTCGTAACGATATACGGAATTCCAAAAAAACGAAGTGTGAGACTCTGCGAGTAAGAAATAATCCAGGACTGCTCAGCGTAACATATATACACAAAGTCCAGCCTGTTGCGCAGTCTGAATACAGTAGTGAAAAATTGAATTGGGTAGAATATTCTGGACGGCCATAATTTTTTTAACCGGATAAATCGTCCGTTTTTATTGTCTGTTTTTTGTTGACCGAGATAATAAATACTTTCTCCGACATCATCCAGTCGGTTATTAAGGAAATAATAATTAAAAATCTCCATACCACCGGTAACATAAGGATATAAAGACCCCAGAACATAAAGTCCTTTAACGTTCTTTCTAATCGGAAGACTTTTCATCGGCTGTTTTTCTGTTTAAGGGCAGCTTTTTGCAGCGACAGGGTATAAAGCTCTTCGCGTCTTTTATAATTTATTAGTTGCATCTCTGCAACGATGCAGAAAATAAACAAGAATGCCGTCCAACCGGTCCATTCCCTGTTCTGTGCAATTCCGTAAATCAGGATAAATGCAACAACGTATAACGACGGAGAAAAATTTTTCTTTATAATCGACTGAATCATTGTTCCCAGTACAATAAGGAAGTACAAACAGGAACCCATGATTCCGTTCTCTATCAGAAGCAGTAGCAGTGCATTGTGCGCATTGTACCCATGGCCAATGTTTCTTACTTCAAAACCATGAATGCCGATACCGAAGAATTGCTCCCTGAATGGCAAATTTATAAAAGCCTTGTAGGCATTTTCAGCCGATTCTTCCCGCCAGTCCATCGATCCCAGGTTATTAATATTATATGACTGTCCAAGCGCTTTCTGCACCATGGCGATGGGTTCCTGCGTCAGGCGGTCAGTGATATCATCAATGAATTTGCTGTCCAGATTTACAAGTTTTCCTACGGTTGCCATCATTAAAAACGCAGCAAAAGCGGCGCCTGCCCCGAATGCTCCGATTTTAGCCAGTCTTTTTTTCTGGTCCCTATAATTGATCCCTTTCAATACCACCATCAGCGTGATGAGCAGTAACGCCAGGATTGCGCTTCTGGAAGTAGACATTACCACACCGATCAGCATGACAGGTAAAAGCCATACCATATATTTATTGGAATGGCGGTTTTTTATATAGTCTACCAGGACATATACAAAGCACATTCCGCAGATTTCTCCAAAATAGTTCCAGTTTGCCATGGCATCGAGACTTTCCTCGGACAGGGTCTCGGCGTTTCCACCGAACAAGTAGTATATCCTGTGAATCGGAAATGAACCAAAGGCAATATATGTATACGCCAGATCGGCAAAACAGATTATTCCCGAAATGATCAATGCCGCCTTCAATTGAGCAGGATTCTGGTGTTTAAAGAAATAATGATACATGCAAAAAGTGAGCATGACGGTGTCAAGATCTCCTTTGAACAGATCATAGTTTAGCAAATCCTGCGAAAAAGAAACAAAAAGACCATAAATCAGGAAAACAACCAGGAGTTTTACATTGGGAATACTGAGAAAAGAAGGATATCTGGCCATGGTTGCTTTATCAAGCATAATCCTCCCAAATAAAGCCAGCGTAATAATCGGTCTTAAATTGAAAATATTGATCTCCCCTATAACCAAAGTAAATAACAAAACAGCGATGATTTCAGGCTTATAAATCAGCGCATACCCAAAAAAAATCCCTCCCGCTATCAGAATAATCAGGTTCAAAGTCCGATAATATTGAAATAGTGATTAATACTCACCTGGTTCTTTGTTTATTAATTTATGATAAGCCCGCTTCAACAGAATACCAAAATATGCCAGTCTGTTTAAAGTTATCAGGTGGTTGTCAAAAAGCCTTTTATATCGTTTTGTGTTGAATGCAATCACGATCCATTTTTGCACGATCAGATGATACAACAAACTGTTGTTATATTTTCCGTCAGCCTGCAATTTTTCATAAAATTTTCGGATCCAGGATTCAAGTTCGTTAAAGTGAGCCTCTGTTTCAAAATACAGGATGTTTCTATTTAGCAAATTTGAATGAATCTCTAATTCATGGTCCGTGAATACAATATTTAAATCAGTTAATATCTGGCTGTTTATTTTTTTTACCAGCGCAAACATGTCATTCATCTTGGCAACACTGATATTATTACCATGCACACGGTATTTCGTACCAAAAAAAGACAGATTTGTAAGTCGGGCTCTCTTTGTAATTCTCCACCACATTTCATAATCTTCAACAATATCATATTTCTCTCTGTATCTTAATTCTTTCGCCAGCTTGGCTCTGATCATAACGGTTGAATTGCAAAAGCAATTTCCCAAGGTCATGAATGTGGCAACATCCCGGTAGTTTGTCGGAAAGCGTATTTCTTTTATAAATTTTCCATGACTGTCGATGGCATAATAAAAGGTTCCACACATTCCATATTCAGGGTTCATGGTTAAAAAACCAGCCTGTTTTTCAATTCTCTCGGGCAGTGCAATATCATCGCTGTCCAGCGTCGCAACAAATTCGCCGTTTGCCTCGTCAAGACCCCTGTTACGGGTAAATACAATACCTGAATTGCGTTCATTTTCAAAAAAACGTATGCGCGAATCCTTAAAGGATAGAATGATTTCTTTACTGGAATCGGTTGAGCCGTCATTGACTATAACCAGTTCGACATTTTGATAAGTTTGGGACAAGACGCTTTCTATTGCTTCTTTCAAATACTTCTCACAATTGTACACCGGCATTATGACGGAAATCAAAGGTTGAATCATTTTTTATGCAGTTCGCTTTTTAAATAGAGCGTATATTCCATGGCCGATTGGGCGCTTAGGTGTACGCCATCTGAAAAGACGTAGCCAGCAGCTGCCGGCGACGGGATATACAGGTTTTCGTTTTCAGGAAAGTATTTACGAAAATAGGATCTCACCTGGACTAAGGAAGTTGTTTCTCCTAGTTCTTTATCGACTGGCACTTCATAAAAAACGATGTGAACGCCGTCTTTTTTAAATCCATCTATCAGGGATTTTATAACGTCGAATCTTTTGTCCAGTATTGAATCCGGAATCGGTTGATTCATGATCTCCTTGTTCATCTGCAGACTGAAATTATACAGGTCAACGTTTTCGCGTTTTTTTTCTTTCAGTCTGTCAATCCTTGTCTTCAGGAGATTCTTTGCCCAGCCAATCAAAAGCCCTGTTGGCTGATTTCGTAACTGCAGGCTTTTGAATGTAATTCCCGGATAGTACGAAACCGGATCCAGGCTTCCTGAAATTTCAGGTTGCAAAATCTGATTTTTCGCATAATTCGTTTCAACCAGAATGCATGAGGGCTTTTTGCCGTTAATCTTTACAAGTTCCAAACCATCGAAACTGTTCCATGCGTTAAAAGCCAGGTTAATGTAGTGTCTTCCAAGTGTATCTGTAATTAATTTCCTGCTTACTGAGGTACCCACAATAACCGTGTCTTCTTTTAATTGATTTGCAGAATAATTATATATATAATCCTGTACGCTAATAATATTGGCCGATTTATCATTCTGACTGGTATCCCATGGAATATCTGTTATCCTGAGAAATAACTCAAAGGCAATAAATAAAAACGCCACAATAATTACACTTCTGCTGATCATATTTAAAATTGAAAATATATGAAAGTACCGGCTGTCCCGCTATTCGTGATTATCAGAAATATCATCGCACCATAGAAAACGAATTCCAGTTTCTTCAGATATACTGGATTTGATTGTCTTTTTAGATACCACGCGTGGTATAATATAACAGGTAGTGCATACAGGGTAATGAGAAAAATAGAAATATAGTTGCTGATCAGTCCCGTATTTTTGAAACACGCTTTCATGTACATAATGACCTGTTCAAAATTCGGTAGTTTAAATAAGAGCCATGCAAGTGAAACAGATAAAAAAATGAACAGGACCTTTATGTAAAACAAGGGGGAATTCCTTTTAACACTGAATTCAAACCGGTCGTTAAAAAGCCTTTCCAATGCCAGCATAAGACCATGAAATGCACCCCAAACTGCATAGCTCCAGGCAGCGCCATGCCAGAGTCCACCCAAAACCATGGTTATAAATAGATTGATATAGGTTCTTACTTTGCCCTTCCGGTTGCCACCCAGTGGAAAATATAAATACTCCTTCAAAAAAGTGGAAAGAGAAATATGCCATCTTCTCCAAAACTCCGAGAACGAGGTTGAAATATACGGGAAATTGAAATTTTGCATCAGACGATAGCCAAAAAGACTTGCTAATCCCAGGGCGATGAGAGAATATCCGGCAAAGTCAGCAAAGATTTGAAATGAGTACCCCATCAACATAGAAATAAGATCAAGCGTGGAAAAAGCCATAAAACCCGGATAAACCAAAGAAGAAGTAAAATCATTGAGGTTGTCAGCTACCACCAGTTTTAGAAAATAACCACCGACCAATAATCTGAAACAGTAATTCCAGTCGATATCCCTGAAAAGTTTCTGACCGATCTGCGGAATAAAGTCATGTGCCTTTAAAATGGGTCCGGAAACAAGGTGAGGAAAGAAAACAATAAAGAAGAAAGAATTCCGGATATGAACTGAAAATGATTCGTGAACCAGGTTTTTAAACTTGTCGTCCTTATGCCCTTTATACGTATCAACAACAAGACTTATTCCTTCAAAAGTGAAAAAGGAAATTCCAATCGGCAATGGAATGGTTAGCAGAAAAGCCCCGATCCCTTCTTTTGTGTCAAAAAAACTGGTGGCTATAAGGGGTGAATATTTAAAAAAGGCCAGTATCGCGAGGTTTACAATAACTCCGACAGAGGCGAGCAGTAAGCGGTATTTCGGGATGCCATAACTGACGAAATAGCTGGTTATAACGTTTACCGCTCCAGAAAAAGCTAGTAAAAGAAGCAGGGAAGGCTTAAAATAGCCGTAAAATATAACGCTGGCGAAAATGAGAACAAGCAGCTGCGTATTCCCTTTCCTGAAAAATTTAACCGGAAAATAATAGACAAAAAAGGTTATAAGAAGTAGTACAAAAAACGGAAATGAATTAAATAACATGCTCCAAAATAGTTAAATAATATGTTTAGCTGAATACTGGATTCCGAAGAGGAATTTGACACCAGGAACTTTAACGTAAATTAACGTCCGTTTGGTCTT
>Ga0066787_10000007_pt1 | contig 33625 bp, 34 predicted proteins | sample OrgsoiDNA2013047_FD_70942 | JGI IMG/M metagenome (GOLD analysis project Ga0066787, IMG submission 70942) | Permafrost soil microbial communities from the Arctic, to analyse light accelerated degradation of dissolved organic matter (DOM) -... | ecosystem: Environmental > Terrestrial > Soil >...
GTTAACTGGAAATGATACCGGAGGGTCAAACGAAACTGAACCGGCTGAACTGGTATTTCTTTCGATTTTGAGATTGCCCAGAGAAAGAATAATAATATCCGGTTTTCCGTCGCCGTCAATATCCCCTACAGTAAAAATGCCTCCCGGCAGTCCGTTGGTCAGGGGTAATGACAGTGAATCTCCTGATGACATGTTGAGGTGTATCGCGACAATACTATTTTCCCAGGCAAGCATATCCGGTTTCCCGTCGCCGTCAATGTCGATTGATATAAGATTCTGCGGATTGTATGAAATGGGAATGTCGGTGCGTTTGATAAAATTCGTGTCCAGGACGCCGCCTCCATAAAACGTAAGCGCAAACGGTATACTGCTGAAGCCCGTCAAGCCGTTAGTGGTTACCGATATCGACTGGGCGCTAAGACCGGTGGGAACCACCACAGTCAGTGCGGTGGCAGATGCTCCAGTGACATTTGCTTTCACGGCGCCGAAATAAACAATGTTGTTAGTGGCTGAAGGATCAAAATTAGACCCTGTAATCGTTACGGAAGTCCCGACAGGACCTGACGTAGGCGCGAAATGATTGATAACTGGCTGTGCAAAAAGAAAATCAGCGCACAATGAAAAAACAAAAAACAGGATGGATTTAGGGTAAAAAGCGTTCATTTAGGCAGGAGGAATTGGTCAGATTACAAACGAATCCGGGTTCATTATATTTCAAATTAAACCGGGATATAATGGCAGAATCTAAGTGTTTACCCTTATTTATTCCAGTTTGCCACTATCCCAATTCAGCTGGAAGGGGTTTGGCAACGGATATTTATTGTCCATTATGATTTAGGCATGGCAAATATATTGTATGTATGCCCCATCGGCATATCTTCTTTGCTGCGAATCGGTATTCTGGTAACTTCCTCGATAGCTGCGCTCTTTTCAAAATTTTCCACATTATAAATCGCGTATCCGATATCATCTAAAACCGTAAACATTTCGTTGCACTCTTCTCTTGTTAAACTTTTAGTCTTGCTGAAGTATACTTCAGCACTGACTATGGGTTTAAATTTCTTAAAAATAGGAATCAGGTCTTTGATGATCATAAGATCAAATCCTTCAGCGTCTATTTTGATGAAAGAAAGCTTTGGCAGAATATTTTCATATTTTTCTGTGAGAAGCTTACTCAGTTTTACTGTTTTTACCGGCTGGCTTAAGCGATGCCGGCCGATTGTTCGATCACTTTGATCGGAGACCAGTCCACCGTTACTCAGAGACGCTTCAGAAGATGCATACAGGAATTCGGATTCGACATCCGCGGCTCCATATTGAAGGGGAATGATATTATATTTTCCATTATTCAATTTTGAATTGAGCGTAAGGCCTTCAAAAACCTGAGGGTTTGGTTCAAGCGCCAATACGGTGCCGTCCTTACCAGCTGCAAGGGCCATAGGTACGGTAATGCTGCCAATATGAGCACCCACGTCTATTACAAAACTTCCTTCCGGTATTAATTCTTTAAAAAAATCCAGTTCTCTGGAGGTCAAAACATAAGGCTTTATCAAAGGATTCTGCCAGTTTGCAAATTCAATCGCACCGTAATTTGAAAGGTCAAATTTGTCAATCTTATACTCATATTTTTTAAATACCCGACGGGCGATTTTTCTTGAAAATGAGGCTTTTAAGTAGTCCATGATGCCCATCAAAAAAATTTTTACAAAGTTATCGTTCTATAGTGGATATAAGAAAATGTGTTTGTGGGGAATAATGATGTACGGAAATGGTCTGTCAATATCGCTCCGTCATAAATTACCCTACAGTCGGAATTTGTTCCGAATACTAAAAATTAAACGATGCAAAAGAGAAAACTTGGTAATAGCGGACTTGAAGTATCAGCATTAGGCCTTGGTTGTATGGGGCTGAGTTTTGGTTATGGTCCGGCAACTGATAAACTGGATGCAATAAAATTGATCAGGAAGGCCTTCGAGCTGGGCGTCACTTTTTTTGACAGTGCTGAAGCCTAGGGACCATACAAAAACGAGGAAATGCTTGGTGAGGCGGTTGAACCCTTTCGGGACCATGTGGTGATTGCTACCAAATTCGGTTTCAAAGATGGTGAAACTGCCAAGGGCCTGGATAGCCGTCCCGAAAATATCCGTCATGTGGCAGAATCTTCTGGGAGGCGCTTCGATTGAACTTTCTCCGGCCGATCTGCAAAAAATACAGGAAGCGGCCGCGAAGATAGAGGTGCAGGGTGCAAGATATCCTGCGCAATTGCAGCAATTAGTTGGTAAGTAAAAAAGATAATTTGTTTGTTTAACAATTCAATCGTAATATTGCGTTATAGAGATTATGGGACTTACGAAGACAGAAATATTTTCAGACAAACAGAATAAGCTGGCGACCATGTTTAAAGCATTGGGTCATCCGGCCAGGGTTGCTATCATACAACATATCATTAAGAGCAATACCTGTATCTGTGGCGATTTGGTGGACGAACTTGGACTCGCACAGCCGACCATTTCGCAGCATTTAAAAGAACTGAAAAATGCGGGATTAATACAGGGAACCATAGAGGGGACAAGTGTTTGCTACTGTATTGATCCAAGAGTTTGGAAACAGTTCAAAACAGTATTGGATTCCTTTTTCGTGAGCTATACCAATAGTGATAAGTGCTGTTAGTCTATTTTTTTGCCTACGATGATAGCCATATTGCATTAAACCGATAAACTGATACGATGTCTGATTTTAAGCACAAAGTCTTATTTGTTTGTATTCATAACTCTGCAAGAAGCCAGATGGCGGAAGCCTTCCTGAATAAATATGGCGAAGGTCACTACGAAGCTCAAAGTGCAGGGATTGAGCCTGGCATAATGAATCCAAATGTGGTGAAAGTCATGCAGGAGGTGGGTATCGATCTGAGTCAAAAAGGAACCCAGGGAGTATTTGATCTTTTTCGCAAAGGCACTTTTTATAACGCTGTGATAACTGTTTGTGATCAGGCGAGTGCAGAACGATGTCCGATTTTCCCCGGAAAGGTTAAAAGAATTGCATGGTCGTTTGAAGATCCGTCTGCTTTCAAGGGAACTGAACTGGAGGTTTTACAACATGCCCGCCATGTAAGGGATGAAATAGAAAAAGCGATTCGGGAATTTGTCAAAGAGTCGGGCTCAGTAAGCTATTGGATATAGTCAGGAGAAACTAATTCACAACAAAACATATACGTCATGGAAACACAGGAACAAATTAAAGAGATGGTGCGTCAGAAATATAGTGAGATAGCCCTACAGGATAAAGAGAATAATGAAACATCCTGCTGCGGATCCGGATGCTGCACGACAGAAGTTTACAATATAATGACCGAAGACTATACAAATCTGAAAGGATATAATCCGGATGCGGATTTAGGACTTGGTTGCGGACTTCCCACTCAATTTGCCAACATAAAGAAAGGGGATCTGGTGATCGATCTGGGCTCAGGTGCAGGGAACGACGCATTTATAGCGCGTTCTGAGACAGGTGAGACAGGTAAAGTGATCGGTATTGATTTTACGGACGCGATGATTGCAAAAGCAAGAACAAATGCAGAGAAACTTGGGTATCATAATGTGGAATTCAGAAAAGGAGATATTGAGAAAATGCCGGTAACAGCGAATATCGCCGACGTAATTGTAAGCAATTGTGTATTAAATCTTGTTCCAAATAAGGATGGGGTTTTTAAAGAAATCAACAGGGTTTTAAAACCCGGAGGTCATTTTAGTATATCTGATATTGTTTTGGTAGGCGCTTTGCCAGTTAAGATCCGTGAAGCAGCTGAAATGTATGCGGGCTGCGTGGCGGGAGCTATTCAAAAGCAGGCTTATATGGAGCTTATTGAAATAAACGGTTTCCAGAATATTACCATTCAAAAAGAAAAACCAATCACTGTTCCCGACGATATTTTGAGCACCTATCTGACATCCGAAGAGATTGATCAGTTTAAGAATTCTGGTACCGGAATTTTCAGCGTAACTGTTTTCGCCCAAAAATCAAAGGACGCTTGTTGCGAACCCGGATGTTGTTCAAACTAAGGATATGCTGAAAAGGCTGCTGGGAGAATTTTTGGGAACATTTGGACTGGTATTTTGCGGAACGGGCGCTATCATCGTAAATCAGGAATCCAATGGGGTTATAACCCACTTGGGAATCGCGATTACATTCGGACTAATTGTTATGACTATGATCTTGTCATTCGGTCATATTTCCGGTGCACATATAAATCCTGCCGTTACCATCGCACTATCTGTATCTAAGCGGTTTAAACGGCAGCATATCGCACCATACATTTTTGCTCAAATTGGTGGTGCTTTGTTCGCGAGTTATATTCTGCATTATCTTTTCCCCGCTAATGAATTATTGGGTGCCACTATTCCCAGAGGTTCTGATATTCAATCCTGCGTTTTAGAATTCATACTTACTTTTTTGTTAATGATCGTTATTTTAACAAGCACCCAAAAGAAAGATCATTCATTGTTAGGTCCGGCATTGGCGATCGGAGGTACAGTGGGTCTTGAGGCGTTATTTGCCGGGCCTATATGCGGGGCCTCCATGAATCCGGCACGTTCTTTAAGCCCTGCTTTAATTGGTGGTCACTATCGGTCTGTATGGGTTTATATAATTGGTCCGCTTATAGGTGCGCTCGCAGGTTCCTTTGTATTTGCGATACTGAATAAAGATTACAAGATTGATAAGAAATCTGCTACTTAACAGAGTGACAAAATCGTCATTCTGAATTTTTACAACGTTTCAAAAGTAAAATGATGAGGATTGCTTTATTCAGTGATATACATTCGAATCTTCCTGCACTGGAAGCTTTTTTCAAAGATGTAGATGCCCGGAAGGTCGATCAGATGTATTGTTTAGGAGACCTGGTAGGATATAATATCTGGCCGAACGAAGTGATTCAGGAAATTCGAAAGCGCAATATTCCAACTATTGCCGGTAATTATGATTTTGGAATCGGCCGGACGAGTGATGATTGCGGTTGTGCTTACAAAACCGACGTTGAAAAAGCCAACGGTAGTGTTTCTATCTTTTATACAAATCAAGTGGTAAAGGATGAAGAAAGAAATTATCTCCGGACATTACCGGCACATATTAAAGTTGAATTCCAACTAAATTTCGACAAACTCAACCTCCTGCTGGTGCATGGAAGTCCCCGTCGAATCAATGAATATTTGTTTGAAGACCGGGATGAAAAAAGCCTTCACCGGATAATGGAGCAGGCAGATGCAGACATTATGTGTTTCGGTCACACGCATAAACCATACCATCGTATGTTAAATGATACCGGCGGAAAAGACCATTTCAGACATGCAATCAATATCGGTTCCGTGGGTAAGCCCAAGGATGGAAATCCACAGGGAGGGTATGTCATTTTAACGATCGATGAATACAGCAGCGTTATAAAGGCAGATTCCGTAAAATCTGAATTGATCCGGTTCGATTATGATATCGAAAAGGGCGCCAAGGCCATCGAAGAAAGCCCACTTCCAAATGACTATGCTGAAAGTCTGAGAAGAGGTATTTAAGGGGAATCGGTATATCATGGTCGATCGGGCTTGATGCCATGATGACAATATGGGCAACAGGTCCGCCAAATTCCTTCAGACTCGTTTTTCCTTGTTGCATTTCGCGAAATGTCGACCGGGCCGTCCGGATAAAAAAACAAGGCCCACCGTTAACCGGATGATCAGGAATGAGAACCCGTAAGTCAGCGAGTTTTTTTTCATGTGGGCAATAATTATATATAGCCGAAGAGTGCCATAAAGCCAAAATCCATATGCAATTGCATATGACAATGAAACAAAGTCAAACCCGGGTTATTGGCGACAAAATCAACCTCCATTTCCTGAAAACCACCAAGCATCACGACGTCTTTCATAATACCAGAGGTATGCTTACCCGCAATCTTGGTTATTTCAAAACTATGGCGATGCAGGTGCAGGGGATGAATGTCATCCGATCCATTGCGCATTTGAAGACGGTATCGCTTTCCTTCCCTGATGTGGAACATTGGCTCCATATGCATCATGTCGAATGCCACTCCGTTGATCGTCCACCGGTTGAACCCGTGATCGGCCGCCTGTTGTTTGACAAAGATCATTTTTATGATCTCGTCTGATTCAGCAGCTTTAATATGAGAATTTCCGAACATTGTATAATCCCAGGTAAATGGTTTGGGTTTTAACCATTGCGGTTTTCCTATATGATGTTCGTAATGGATCACAATACCCATCCCGTTGGCCCGGTCGTCATCTGCAAGATCTCCCATGATCCATACACCGGGTGTTTTCATTTCAACCACTGCAGAAATACGTTCAGCAGTTCCCAACCATAAAACAGGCACTTTAACGGAGTTGGGCACCGGGAAACCGTCAAGAGCAATCACTTTAAACGTGTGTCCGGGAAGCGCCAGGCTTCTGGTTTCTGTGGCACTTCCGTTTACAATATGAAAGAGAACACGTTCTCCGAATTTTACATTGATGGGCTTTCCATGTCCTAATTGCCGCCCGTTAACGGTGAATATCTTATATCCTACTTCAAAACCCTTTGGCATCCTTGGAGCCATTTTTTCGGCTTTCTCCTGAATGCCCTTCAATTCGGGAATTTCCTTTCCCGCCAAAAAATCCATGGCCATATCGCCACCCCGCATAAAATAGGGGTCAAATTCTTTGAGCATGATAAATTCTTCCCGGTCGTATCCGGTGGCTGGTACGGCAGGCTCTATGTATACTGGTCCGACCTGTCCGCTGTATTGTCCCGCATTCAGATCGGAGCCCGCCACTACATGTGAATGATAAAAACGCAGCCCGGATGGTTGGGGTATAAAAACCTCCCGGCGCATACCGTGGGCAGGAATATATGGTGTTCCTTCTTCTGCGGCACCATCCACATCCACGGGAACAAATTGACCGTGCCAATGAAACTGTTCAGGTCTGTCTGTATCGTTGTAAATATCAACAACGGTGCGCACGCCTTCCTTAAAACGAAGAAGTGGTCCCGGAAACTGACCATTATAAGTGATTGTGGAAAGGATATGCTGTGGCCCCACTTCGATCAACCCAACACCGATATGAATCGTATAGTCAGCTGCCTCATCTGTTTTATCCTGCGTTTCATCCTTTACCTTATTTTCAAAACCATCCGGCGTAAAAAGAGCCGTCGCACCCAACGGAAGCAAACTGGTGGCGGGTAAAACCAGTCCGGCGGACCTGATAAATTTTCTGCGATCCATTTGCTGCTCTATTCTTATGATTTTTGGAAATTAAACATCCAGCGAATTCCAAAACGATCCAGGCAGCATCCCCAATATGCGCCCCAGAATTGATCCTGCAAAGGCGCAATTTCGGAACTGCCTTCCGATAGCAAGTTGAAAAGACGTTCAGTTTCTTCCCGGCTGTCGGGCTCTAAGTTGATCGTGGTGTTGTTGCCGATTACCCGTTTCTGTCCCATGGATTCCAACATATCTGTTGCCATAATGATCGTGCCGCCTAAGATGGGTAACGCCACATGCATGACACTGTTTGCGTCTTTTTCTGAAAGTGCCGGCATTCCCGGCATGGGTGGGGCTGCATTCATTCTCATAATAGGGGCCGCATACGCCGTTTTGAAAACGGATTTGTAAAAATCAAAAGCTTCTTCGGTATTACCCGGGAAATTCAGATAGATGGATACTTTTGCCATTGCTGTAAATTTAAATGATTTTATGTTGAATGAATTGACAAGACAAAGATGCTATGATAAAGCAAAACGGAGGGTGTACAAAAATGACGAAAAAAGGGTGTTTTGCGACCACTCAGCATATACATTCCTAATACACTTTGGTCACAAAATATCCGTCAAAGACATCCGCCGGATCATTGGTGATACCCGAGTTTTCAACCTTATAAACAGTCCCGGAAAAAGTGACGGAAAGATAGCCGGTTGTTAAATCGAAGTTCGTGATTACGGCTTTAAGACCGAGGCCGGCGTTTTCGGAATAGCCAATGTAATCTGTCCGGGTGTCTCCAATTCGCTGTTGGTGATAATAAAGAAAGCCGACGCTGTCGCATGAAATATTCATGAGTGTATGATTCAGCAGCACGGGGTGGGTATTGAGACTGATGGAAAAAATATTCGTATCAGCCGTATTGGTATTCTCATAACCGACGATCATAACTCCGCTGGAATCGTAGTAAAAATCGGTGCGGGTGATTTTTCCATTGTGTCTGTTACCGTCGGCTATAAAAGACCAACTGGGGGAAGCACATTCGGCACAGGAAGATTTTTTGCAGGATATCGTGAACAGACCCGACGCCAGAATTAAAGTAGTGAAAGCACGCAGTGATTTCATAAGCAAGTTTTGGTTATTAAATTTACTTACTTTTTTTGAAACCTGAGACCGGTTGATCATAACGATTTGTGGACTACAAAGTCACCGATGTCCGAAGTCGTTATAGCGAGTGTCTGATTTCGATACAGTTGGATCAGTAGGTATATGTCTTCACTAAAATAGCATTTATGCCGCTGATATTTGCGCTGTCCTGAATCAGGCGGTTGCTGCTGTCGAAAACATAGAAATGGGTCGCTGTAGCCGGTGTTCCATTGGAAGTGGCAGTAGTAGTTTTAATAAAATATTTAGGAGTCTTAATATAGGGTTGTCCTATGGTCAATGTGTACGGCAGATTGGAATAGTATGTGAAACTGGTGGTTCCTGAATAGTCCGCCTGCGTAAGAGGGTCACCGGTGTTATCGTATGTGTATTGTGTCTGATTCGTGAGTGTAGGAACAGATCCGATATAATCATAGTTATTGACCTCTGTCAGCAGATGATTTCCATCATAGTAATATTTTTCCGTAGTGGTATCATCGGAATCATCATATTGAAACGTGCTATCAAGCGATGAAAAAGAGTTGAGCCAGAAGTTTTCATGTATGCTAAGCTGGCCGGAATTGTACATATCCAGTGTCACTGTATTATCGGTGGGATATTGATAAATAAATTTTAAAAAGGACGGTTCAGGAATCGATGTCATACTGATCAGCCGGCTCTTGCTATCGTAGCTCAGGTTATATGTCGTCAGGGAACTAATTGCTACAGAACGGAGGTCTTCGGTATACGTTTTTGGTAAGGAAACGGTAGATGGGTTGGCGTCATTGCCTTTCTTGCAGGAAAACAAACTAATGACTGCAATAACGCCTGAAATGAGATATACGTTTTTCATGTTTTAAATATGGGCCCGTTCAAATATACTCAGAATAAATGCATTTTGATATAAGGGTTAACACTTAGTGTTTTGCACTTTAAAATATAAAATAATAGAAGCAAGTATTAATGTAAATCCATTCGCAAGCCATACGGGAACGTTGTTAGTTGCGAGTCCGTAAATAAACCACATCAGGGTACCAAAAGTGAAGAGTATATACATGGATAAGGAAATGGAAGAAGTGTCCTTGGTACGTATGGTTTTTAATGCCTGCGGTAAAAAAGAAGTTGAAGTTAAAACCGCAGCAGATAAACCAGTAATGTAAATCCAGTTCATATGATTTGAATTGATTTGCGAAATTTAAACGGCTAAACTTTCGGATTGACACCGGCATTCGAAATTAGAGAAAAAGCGTTCAATCAGCTTTCATTATCTTTTTTTCTGAAACGACCAGCCCGGTCTCCGGATCAATACCGTTTAACAGCACATACTCGATGGTGGGGGAAAACACTGTACCCCCGTGTATTTGAAGATAAACCCTCGTAAGGATGGCCTGTTTCTGATTGATCTGGTCATAGACATGGTAATTATTGTCTTTTCCCTTCATTAATTCTATTGAATATTTTTTCTTCGCAAGAAAACGGAGTTCATAATGATCCTTTGAAATATATTTTGCAACCAATCCATATGCACGTTTTCTTTGCAATTCGGTCAATTCTTCCCTTTGAGACTTTTCTGCATAACAAATCCAAAAAGCATGAACAGGTTCCAGGCTGTCTATCAATCCTTTTTTCATATTCAATTCATATATTACCGTGTTCGTATTTTGAGTACGCTGGAGAAAAAATAGTTGATTGGGATTTCCGGTGGGAGTGGGAAAGTTTAAACTGTCCTGCGCAAGGATCTTAGTTGTTTGAAAGAGAAAAATAATACAAAGGCTGGAATTTAAAATAATGAATTTCATCATAAGCTGAATTGATTTGGCAGAATTAAGTATGTTCATTTACGCCCTGTTTTTTTATGCATAGTTCATCAATAACAATGATTAGAATGGCAAGCAGGGGAACGGCCAAAATAATACCCATCAGCCCGGATAGTGTACCCATTATCAATTGACTCAGCAGCGTTAGGGCAGGAGGGATATTAATCATTTTTTTTTGCAGCAGGGGCAATACGATATTTCCCACAATGGTTTGGCAGGCAATATATATCAGGGCTACTACGACGGCTGTTTTTGTGCTGATTGTAAGGCCCAGCAATATGCCTGGTATCATAGCGATCACCGGTCCAAAATTCGGGATGATCTCAAACAATCCGGTTATAAGACCGAGGACGGTAGTACCTTGTAAGCCGATGATCGACAACCCTATAGCGACCAAAACTGTAATCAGCACGATGGATGCAATGATGCTTCCAAGCCAGCCTTTCAGTGAAATTCCGATCCGTTTCAGAATGATCCTGCCTGCAGGTTTCTTTTCTGAAGGGAAGAGGAAAAGTATTCCATTTTTATAAAGGGAGGGATCGGCTGTGAAGAAAATTCCAAGAAACAGGATGATATACAAATCTCCCAGGGCGCCGAAACTGGTACTGAAAAAAGTTGTGGCCGTATCCAGTAATTTTTGTGAATTATTTCCAGAAGTATATTCAACGATCTTCTCTCCAACAGGTGTTTTGGAAATTTTATTCCGGGCCAATTTAATTGTCTGTGGCAGGGTATTACTCAGTTCAGCCACCTGACGCTGGATCTTAGAACCAACAAACCAGGTGATGCAACAAAGCAGCACAATCGTTCCGGCAATGGAAATTATAAGGGCAAACTTCCGGCTCATTTTTGTTTTCGCAGTGATCATATCAGCCAGACCGTGAAAATACACTGCAATCAAAACGCCGGCGAGGGCCATGAGTAAAATATTAAAAGCTACCCGCAGGATTAATATCGCGGTAATCGCAAGACAAACAATGCCAGTTGTCTGCCAGACCTTTACTGCATATGACGGCTCCTTTTTATTTGAATTATCTGTTTCTTTTTCCATGCTAATAATTTCCTGAAGAAATAACCGTAGCCTTGCCCGTAAGTTATAATTATTTCTAAACGTTTTCTAAAACAGATTTGATAATGGAGAAATAGGTAACGGTTTCAACTAAACAGGCAACAGGAACAATAATTGATGTCTGGTTTTTATTACCTAAGATTTGTTGATAGATCCGGGTAATTGTGTGGCATTTGCAATACATTAGTTAATTTTAGTTTGACGCTTATGCATGACGATGATATTATAATCGCCTCATATAAAGAAGCATTTAGTAAATATGCTAAGGACGGCGTTATAGATATGGATAGCCGGCTGAAGTATACATTTGACTTTCAAATTCTTCGGCTTGAGAAAGTGGTCGGCGAGCTGAACGGAATTGTTCCTCCTACAAGATATTCCCAATATTTTGTGACCTTAATAAAGACCGGGGACGGGCAGAAAACCATTGGGAATTATACTTTCCCCATTCAGAAGAATACCCTTCTGTGTATTCCTAAAAGAGTCATGCATTCCAGCAATTACGGATCCGTCCAGCGTTCAGGGTATGTACTTTGCTTTAATCTAGATTTTTTTTTGCAAAAGGCTTTTCCACGAAAGATGATCATGAATAAAAAAATATTTAAATCGTCAGTAAGGCCCTATTTATCGCTTTCGGTTTCCCAGGTAAAGATGCTGGAACCTGTTTTTAAGTTTATTCTCGAAGAATCCAAAGACGGTTTTAATGCAAAAAACGAAATGATTGCAGTGAAAATATTGGAGTTGCTGATTCAATGTGACCGGTTTTATTCTGATATGACTTCCGAAGGGAATGAAATTATATTTCACGAAACACTAGACCGTTTCAATGACCTGCTGGAAAAACATTTTGTTGAAGAAAAATCCGTGAAATTTTATGCAAAAGAGTTACATATTCATCCCAACTATCTTAACCTTCTTTCTAAAAATCAATTCGGCCATTCAGCAAAGAAAACAATCAGCCTGCATGTTTTGGCACAAGCCAAGTATCTTCTGACTTCCACTTCTCTCAGAGTCAGTGAGATAGCCGACAAACTGGGATTTGATCCACCGGAATACTTCTATTCTTTTTTCAGCAAATTCTTAAATGTCTCGCCAGCCCAATATCGGGCGGAATTTGTTTGATTTCATTTGTAAAATGTTTGATTTGTCAAGTAAATGATGCGTTGGATCATTTTACTTTCGTCGGATGATTTTCATTTGCCATCCGGTCCTATAACGTTAAATCTGAAGACAAACGGCTTTGAGCGGTCATCGGCTGTTTGCCGAACGGAAATTGAAAGTTAGTTGGATTGAGAACAGATGACAACGAAATAAAGTGATATCTCATGCGTGTCATTTCTGAAATCGATCAATTGTTTATTCTGGCCCAATCGCCATTTCGCTCTCTCAAAAATGAGTTTATCGCGTATCGGTTGGAAGAGTATGATGAATACCCTCATCTGACCTCCCTGCCTCCGAGTCGCACATTGTTTTATCAGATCAGGATGAATATGAATGGAGCCATGAAATTCATTTCCAACGGGTCCAGGCTGGTAACAAGGCATTGTACACTTTCCTTTATTTCACCATTTCATATTACGACCATTGAACAGATAGGAAGGACAATGGGACTGTGCTTTCTATTTTCAGAATCATTTATGAACTATGCGTTTCAAAATGAACATTTTCAAAATGAATTTTCTTTTTTCTGGACTAATCAGAACCATTTTTATATTGATGAGGAAAATACCCCGTTATTTCTTCAAATTGGAGAAAGAATAATTAATGAGTATAAAAATCAGGAGGTCCTTGCCGAAAAAATTATAAAAGATTATCTACACATATTTCTTTTGGCGGCAAAGCGAATCACGAAAATCACCGGCGTCATCGAAGATCGTTCCTCCGATTTCAGATTGCTGCAACAATTTTATAAATTGGTGAATAGTTCTCTTCCCTTGCTTAGATCCGTAGATAGGGTAGCGGGTATTTTATGTGTAACACCTGCCCGCCTTTGGTCGGTAGTAAAGAAACTTACCCATCAATCTCCACTGGAAATAATCAACCAACGATTACTGACGGAAGCTAAATCCCTGCTTATTCAGTCTGAATTGACCATTTCGGAAATTGGTTATTATCTGCAGTTTAAAGAAAAATCTCATTTCACGCGTTTTTTTAAGAATCTCACGGGCTTTCCACCCATTGACTGGGTACGACAGTCTAAAATAAAGACATAGGCAACCATAACCTGGAGCCTGCCTGGCCCCAAAATTTATAAAAAGGTGACGAATGTAAAGAAATAGGTAACCACAGAACCTCAACCGCTATATACTTTTGGAAGTAAACGATTTTTTCATTTCTTAAATATTATTTATGAACGATCTCACAGGCACAATCATTTCAAGTGTTAAAAATTGGTGGTGGTTTATTATTAAGGGGTTGCTGCTCATAACGGCAGGCGCAGCCATTTTCGCCCGACCCCTGGAAGGATATGTGGGACTTAGTATTTTATTCAGCATCGTAATTCTTGGCGTTGGACTTACCCAAATCTTTTTTTCCATTGGCAACAGCGAGTTGCTTAGGGGATGGGGATGGACTTTTGCGTCCGGGATCATAGACGTAGTCATCGGGATCTATTTACTAAGCTATCCAATCATTACGATGGCAACTCTTCCTTATATTGTTGGATTCTGGTTAATGTTCCGTTCTTTTTATCTAATGGGCTCTTCTTTTGATCTCAAAACGGTGGGTGTTTCCGGTTGGGGCTGGCTGCTGGCAGGTGGTATTCTCGTGCTCATGCTGGCATTCGGAATTTTGTATTATCCGGCGACGGGGGCTGTCAGCATTATTGCCTATTCTGCGTCCGCATTTTTCGTTGCTGGCATTTTTAATATTGTACTTGCATTTAAATTTAGAACAATCAAAAAGGATGTAAAGGGATTTGAAGGGAAATTGAAACATGCCGCAGGGCTTCAATAATTTTTTCAACTAATAAAATATATAATATGGAAAAATTAATCATTATCACGTTCCGGGATGCAAAAAATGCTACCGGAGGACTAAACAGGTTACTGGATTTGGATCAGCTTGGCGATATAACTATTTATAATTATGCCAAGATCCACAAAACAAGTAATAATCAGTTTGATTTGCAGGAACATGAAGGACCTGATTTACCCGATAAGCCGTTTGTCGGTGCAATCGGCGGTACTGTAATCGGTGCAATTGGCGGTCCGGTAGGAATGGCCCTTGGCATGCTGACCGGATTGTTGATGGGTACGGCCGATGCGACGGATACCACGGATTTCGATGATGAAGTTTTGAACCGGGTCAAGGATAAAATGAGCGTCGGCGATTTTGCGATTGTGCTGGACATAGAGGAAGATAGTGAAGTGATGATTAATAGTTATATCGAGCCTTTGCAGGGCGTTATCGATCGTACAGAAATAGTAAAACTGTATGATCAATACACTGATGAACAGTGGGAAGAGTTAGACAAAGAAATAGATGACGAAGAGAAGGCGCTGAAAAATGCCGTTGAGAAGGACAAAGCGTCCATTAAAGCAAAAATCGCGAAGTTGAAAAAGGAACGGGATGAGAAGTTTGAAAAAGTGAAAGCCAGGTCAGCTAAAAGAAAGAAAAAACTGGAAGAGAGAATTACGGCATTCGAAGAGAAAATTAAGACGGCCAATGCAAATGCCAAAGACAAATTAAAAGCACATCAGAAAAGACTAAAAGAAAAGCTCGAAAAAGTCAATGAGAAGCTCGATTGGGCCTTTGCGTATTGACGTTATTGTAGCGTGAAAGCCCCGTTTTACGGGGTTTTTTATTTCAGGAAAAATTCTTGTATAACTTTGAAACAAGATATCCACCCAATATTGTTATCTCTTTGAATATAATCTCAAAATAATTCAATGAATTTATTAGGCAAATTGATTCTTATGGGCTCTTTATTGATTGCTTCAGTTGCTCAGGCACAAGAGCCATCTATTACACCGTACGATGTTGATCTTACCAATTACCAATATCCTTATCCTGTTCAATTTATTATATTCAATATTCAGGGTGAAGCGTTAAAAATGGCTTACATGGATGTGAAGCCTTCAAATGCAAATGGTCATGTGGTCATGTTGTTGCATGGAAAAAATTTCAACGGTGCCTATTGGGGACAAACCGCGAAACTGCTAGCTGAAAACGGATACAGGGTTATTATTCCTGATCAGATTGGTTTTGGAAAATCATCAAAGCCCCATCACATACAGTATTCATTTCAGCTGCTATGTCAAAATACAAGAGTTATACTGGATACACTCGGCATACAAAAAGTTTGTGTTCTTGGTCATTCACTGGGTGGGATGATTGCGACAAGGTTTGCATTGATGTATCCGGAATTAGTTGAGAAATTTATTTTGGAGAACCCAATTGGTCTGGAGGACTGGAAGGTAAAAGTGCCTTATCAGTCTGTTGACAAATGGTATCAGATTGAATTGAAGGAGAATTATAATTCTTTTAAAAAATATGAACAGGAAAGCTATTATCATGGCACGTGGAAACCCGAATATGATGAATGGCTGAAAGTGGAATCGGGGTGGACTCTGAGTAAAGACTATGATCGCATTGCCTGGAATTCCGCGCTTACTTATGACATGATCTATACACAGCCGGTGTGTTATGAATTTGAAAACATAAAAACGCCGACGTTATTGATCATTGGCCAATTGGACAGAACAGCGCTGGGTAAAAATTTAGTAAGCGAAGACGTGAGAAAAACGCTGGGCAATTATCCGGAGTTGGGAAAATTGACGCACGAAAAAATAAAAGGATCGCAACTTGTTGAACTGGATGGACTTGGTCACGTGCCACATATTGAAGCGTTTGACAAATTCATTCAGCCATTGTTGCAGTTTTTGAAATCGTGAGCAGTGATTAGCTGTCGTTTTGGCAATAAACTTTTCTATTCTTGTCAAAGCATCGAATGATACATCAGATTTAATGGCCCTCTTCTATTTCCGGGTGTGGACGTAAGCGTTGGAGTGATTACAGGTTTCGGAGAACTGGTATTTATGTTTTGGCTGTTTAAATCTAACTTTACCTATGTCATTTCAAGCTTACCTCGATAATATTAAAGCCAAGACAGGGAAAACACCGGAAGACTTTACAAAATTGGCAGAACAAAAAGGATTTCTGCATAACGGAAAATTGCAAAAAGACATAAAAGCAGGTCAAATAGTCTCCTGGCTTAAAGAAGATTTTAAATTAGGACACGGTCACGCTATGGCTATTTACGCTTTATTTAAAGGGATAAAAAGTAAATGAAATTAATTGTTAGTTGATGGTTGATAATTGTTAATTATCAGTTAACTATTGACCAGCTGCGTTGACTGTAGAAATGAAATTCGCCCCCGGCTTGCTCACCCCTCCGCTTTTCGAAACCGGTAAATAACCGAGCAAAAAAATAACCTTCCTGGCAAATTTGTCAATCGTTGCCATCGACCGGATTTAAATTATTCAGTTCGGTTTTAAGATTTAATTATGGTTTAATTTGCGAATATACCCGCCGTATTCAGCCGTTTTTCATTCTCCGTTATCATCTTTTTAATAACCGCTGATGTATGATCTTCATAACTATTTCACGATAATTCCGGCTGATCGGTAGTGACTTGCTTCCTATTTTTATTTCATTGCCTTCGATCGATTCGATTTTTGAACAGTTGACGAGATAAGACTGATGTATCTTGATGAATTCGTCTACCGGCAATTGGGATTCGAGACTTTTCATGGTGAGATAAGCGAGCATGCTTTTGTGTTCTGTATAAATTTTCACATAATTTCCAACGCTTTCGGCATAACAGATGTCGGCCAGTTCTATTTTCTCGATTCGTTTATCACTTTTTATGAAGATGTAACTCGGTTGTAAGTTAACCGCGGCGGCGTTCCTGATCTGGTAATAGTCTTTTGCTTTTTGCACAGATTTCAGAAACCGGCTGAACGCAAAGGGTTTCAGAAGATAATCTATCACATCGAGCTCATAACCTTCCAGGGCATATTGAGGGAACGCCGTAGTCACAATCACCAGTGAATCAATATGTTTTTTTTGCAGCAGCTGGAGACCGGAAAGTTTGGGCATTTCAATGTCCAGGAATATAATGTCTATGGCATTTGTATCGAGAAAAACTTCGGTTTTCATCGCATTTTCGAACTTCCCCCGGAGATCCAGAAAAGGTACCTGTTCCACAAATTCGTGTAATATTTTCCTGGCAACCGGTTCGTCATCTGCAATGATGCAACTGAGTTTTTTCACAAGCTGAGTATTAAACTGACGTGATAGATGTTTCGTTCTTTTTTAATCTCGAGCTGATAACGATCCTTGTACAATAATTCGAGTCTCCTGGCAGCATTATTCAGTCCGATTCCGCCGGAGGAAGTTTCCGTCTCATCATATGAATTTTCGCAGGTAAAGCGGACCTGTCCGGATTTTTCATTTAATTGGATTACGATCCGGTTGTCCAACCTGTCGTCGCGGGAAGCGTATTTAAATGCGTTTTCAACAAAAGCCATAAAGATCAGCGGGGCAATTTTCACGTCTCCATTCTGAAACGTCACTTCCAGCGTCACCCGAACATTTTCATTGCTCCTGGCTTTTTGCAGGGCCACATAATTTTCGAGGTATTTAATTTCTTTGTCCAATGAAATCATATCGACATCGGCATCATACAGATTATACCGCAGCAGATCGGAGAATTGCACCATCATTTCCCGTGCATGTTGATTGCTCATCTCGATCGAACCATAGACTGTGTTCAGCCCGTTGAACAGAAAATGCGGGTTGATTTGCAAGCGTAGATATTTCAGTTCCGTTTGCAGCTGGTTGATCCGGATATTCTTAAACTGTTCTTCCTGATCCGACCATTTTTGTGTGACGTACAACATCGCCGCAATGACCGTGCAACAAAGAGCATAGACGAAATTGTCCCAGAAACCCGAACTTGTCCCGATGGGAAGATCATGAAAAACAACTCCGTGGAGAAAATGATTATAGCGTCCGACAAAAAAAGTATACAACAGCACCAGGGCGATAAGGCCGACGACATAGAGACCAAATCGTTTCTTTTCCAACAGGTGTGGAATCAGGACTGTTTTATTACAGAGAATCAAACCTGCAAATAGAGAAAAGTGTACAAATACTGTCAGCATATATGAAAAGCAACCGACTACTGTATTGTCCAGTAAAACGGGCTTTTCAATGACGAGCGCACCGACATACGCCAGAAAAAAAAGCACATGAAATTTATATCTCCAGAAAAACATCGCCGATCGGTATTTTACTACATAAATATATTTTATTGAACCGGCTCGAGGAAATATCTCTTTCCATCATCCCGGATATCATGAAAAATGGTCGGATTAACACGATAACTGTGCCAGTCGTAAACTAAATTTTTCGCCCAAAGGGAGAATTATGGGACGATTTGGTTGCTGAACGGTCCCAAAGCGGATTTCATGCTAAACGGACCAGTTGTGTAGAATCTGATAACGGGTATCATAATTATGGAGAAATCACCATTGTGTTCACTAGATTTATCAGGAGTTTACAATAAAAGCGTCGCTTTTTCTTCATTAAACTTAAATGCGCCCACATGAATAAAATTATAGCATTTGGTGAAAATGTACCCGGATACGACATACCCGTTCTGAACGAAAGGGAAATAAGAGCCGCAGCTGGTATTCTGTTCCTGTTCATTTTTACTGCGTTATTGGTAATTCTTTTCACGAACGACTTTTTGCTGGCGAAATACTCGGTTACGTTTTTCCTGACTGATTTTATCATCCGGGTATTTATCAACCCTAAATACTCGCCGACTTTAATCATTGGTCGTTTGATCGTTCGAAATCAGACACCTGAATATGTCGGTGCGAAACAGAAGAAATTTGCCTGGACGATCGGAGTCATTCTTTCGGCAACCATGTTTATTTTTTTGGGGATAGTGAATGCGTATAGTCCAATAACGGGCATTGTTTGCCTGATGTGTCTGATTTTCCTGTTTTTTGAATCTGCTTTTGGTATTTGCCTGGCATGTAAACTCTATTCGGCCATCTACCGTGACAAAGTGCAATATTGTCCGGGCGAAATCTGTGATGCGAAATCGAAACAGGAAATCCAGAAAACCTCAGCCGCACAGTTACTGGTTATCATCGGGTTCATCGCCTATATTATTCTGATCGTTTTTTTATTCAATGATAAGTTTAGTCAAAAACCGTATGATCTGTTTGGAATAAGTCGTTCCGGCAAACTAAAATAAACTGACTATCAGCATGACAACGCCAACCGCACTGGAAAAGCATTTTTCCTCCTTCAGGGAGAACATCATCGGCAATCACCAATATTTTGATTCGCCATTTGGAAGAAAGGAAATAGTCTATGCGGACTGGACGGCCAGCGGAAGAGCATACAAGCCAATGGAACACTACATACAAAATGAGATCCTGCCGTTTATGGCCAATACACATACCGGTTCTACTATAACCGGCTCAAGGATGTCCGATTCATATGAAGAAGCCAAAACCATCGTCCGGCACCATGTACACGCGGACAAGGATGACGTGATCATCTTCTGTGGTAGCGGAATGACGGGTGCTGTAAACAAACTTCAACGGATATTGGGACTCCGTTTGCCGGAACGTTTGCTGGACTATTCCAGTCAAGACTCACTGATTATTGATGAATCCCTTCGTCCCGTGGTTTTTCTAAGCCACATGGAGCATCACAGCAATCAGATTTCCTGGTTAGAAACCATAGCTACCGTCGAATTGCTTGAGCCGGGTAGCGATGGAGGGGTAGACCTTGATTCTTTCATTTGCCAGTTGGAAAAATGTAAAGACAGAAAAAATAAGATTCTGGCGATTACTGCCTGTTCAAATGTTACGGGGATACAGACAGCGTATCATGCGATGGCAGAGATCATGCACAAATATGGAGGAGTATGTTTTGTGGATTTTGCAGCATCTGCACCCTATGTGGATATCGATATGCACCCGGAATGGGCAGGCGCTCACCTGGACGCGATTTATTTTTCACCCCATAAATTTTTGGGCGGACCCGGCACAGCGGGCGTTTTGATTTTCAATAAAAAACTGTACTCAAATTCGGTTCCGGATCAACCCGGGGGTGGAACGGTGGTTTATAGTAACCCCTGGAAACTCCACGAATACGTTCAGAATATAGAACAGCGGGAAGATGGTGGTACGCCGCCGATACTGCAGGGAATCAGGGTAGGAATGTGCATTCGGTTAAAAGAACAGATGGGGGTTGAAAATCTGCTCAAACGCGAAGAAGAACTCCTTAAAATTGTATTTGACAGACTTTCTAAAATTAGAAACCTCGAAATCCTGGAAGGTCATGTCAAAAAAAGACTGGGTATTGTGTCATTTGTCGTGCGGGGCGCTCATCATAATCTTTTCGTTAAAATGTTGAATGACCGGTTTGGCGTACAGACCCGAGGCGGGTGTTCCTGCGCCGGAACCTATGGCCACCAACTGCTGAAGGTGAACAAAACTACTTCCTATGAAATCCTCAGGCGGATCCGGTTAGGAGATTTGTTTTGCAAACCCGGTTGGGTCAGGTTGTCGGTCCATCCAACCATGTCCAATCAGGAGCTTGAATTCATCCTGGACGCTATCGAAAGGACGGCATGTCATTTTAACGAATGGGCAGCCGATTATTTCTATGAATCTAAATCGGATGAATTTTTATTCAAAAAAAAGAAGGTAAAAGTAAACCGGGAAACAGAATGCTGGTTTAAAGCGTCCGACTGGGCCTGAAGATTTTTCAGGCTAAATTTCTCTCTGGTCTAAGGGTTCTCATGCATTAACAATTTTCTTTCCAAATGGCATTAAGGATAATTCAATCATTTGAAAATGCTTTCTCCCAAATGGCAAACCGATGATCGTAATGCAAAGTAACAATCCAAAAATGAGATGGGAAACAGCAATCCAGATCCCACCACAAAAAATCCAGATAATGTTTGCAAAAGTTTGCAAGCATCCCCCATTGGAATTGCTGTAAACGACTTTTCTTCCAAAAGGCCATAACATGAATTCCGCGAGTTTAAAACATTGCAGCCCAAATGGAATACCAATGACGGTACAGCATAAAATGATACCGCCAAACATATAACCAATCGCAGAAATTAATCCGCCAAACACAATCCAGATCAGGTTCCCAAGGAGGTTCAAAATTGATTTATTTAACCTGAGACATTTACGATTTCAGGAAGTTGCAATTTAAATGATTCTGACTCTTTATAGTTTTATATTTGCGTAGCCGGTGTTTTTTATAGGCCTAAATGACATCATGATTACCCAGGACGATATCATTTATTTTATTATGACCGATCGCTTCTTTGATGGCGACCCGAATAACAATTTGAATATCGATAAAACCAATCCGCAACTTCGTCATGGCGGTGATCTCAAAGGAATCCAGACGAAATTCGCTTATCTCCAAAACCTGGGCATCACGACCATCTGGATCACACCAGTCTATTTAAATATAAGCGGCATTGCTGGCTCTCAGCCCTATCATGGATACTGGCCGAAGGACTTTACCGTCATCGACGATCACCTGTATTCAGAATCGGTCGCTCATCCCGCCGGTGATAAAAAATATCTGAACGATTTCGTGGATGCATGCCATGCAGCAAAATTCAAAGTGGTCCTGGATGTCGTCGTCAATCATACCGGATATGATAATGGCCAACCCATATTTCCTTTGGATTGGTATCGCAATATTCCTGCTGATTCGGATTTCAGCGGTCTGCCCAAACTCGATCTCGCCAATTCAACGGTCGTCGATTATTTCATCAACAATCTGATGGATTGGATCGAGACTTCGGGCATCGACGGATTGCGAATGGATATGGCCCGGAATATCGGGGGATACACAAACCACCCGGATCAGAAAATCCAGGATCCGGACTTCAATAAATTCTGGTATTACTATAAGAGCATTGTGAAGGGGAAATTTCCGCAGATTTTTATCGTTGGCGAGGTGTTTGATTCGGAATTTACAGATATCGATGAGAACGCGACATTTCAAAATCAGAGTGATCTCAATTCAATTTTTGATTTCCCACTACGCGAAAGAATAAAAAATGTAATTATCTACGACCGGCCATTCACGGATATTGCGAGGCCTCGGCTGACTGATAATGAACCCAGTGGAGTACTTGATCTCGACGATCCATCCGGAGGTGGCTATTACACAAACGCAAACCGGTTGGTGACGCTGCTCGACAACCATGACCTCGACAGGCGCATCATGAGCGAGATCCGCACGCGTTTCACGGGCGATCAAAACAAAACACTGTCGTTTCAGATTGCTGCGATGATGTATGCATTTCTTTTTACCGTACGAGGTATTCCGCAGATTTATTATGGATCAGAAACAGGCCTTGAGGGTTATAAAAATATTGGCGGTACAAATAATGATTATGATTTGCGCCGTGATTTTCCCTGGCAGCTGATTGCCGCAAATAGCGAACCGTTTCCAAACTTCGCAGACGAATCTTCCCTGTACCAGACAATCAAAAAACTCATAGCCTTTAGAAAAAATAGTGATGCACTGAAATATGGCGTGGTCATCACGCTCTGGGTTGACAACTTCGTTTATGCATTCCTGCGGTATTTTCGTGATGAAGTGGTGATTGTGGTCTTCAATAATGGGTATCTGCCAATGCAGTTTCCATTGGAGATTCCGATTGGCCCGTCGTCAGCGAAAGATATACAGCCACTCCCGGACCGGATCATTATTTTATTATCAAATACTCCTCTGGTCAATATCTTCAATCTGGCAGAATCTGTCCAATTACAGAACGGCCTTTTTCCCGTGTCCGTTTCTGGCAAATCTTTTAAAATATTCTCTTCAAAATGAAGGGACGGCTTGACCCCATGTCGAAGACATGGGGGTTTTTGCAAGAGGCATCCAAGCTGGTGTCGCTTCTTCATATTGGTTATCCGTTAATACGCGTAGATCTGATCCATCAGCACGCATCACACATATTTCGCCGTAGGGTTGGGGATTATGAGGATGTAAAGCTGATTCGTCCTTAAAACCAGTCCTGCCGCTACTAAAAGCAATCCATTTACCATCGGGCGACCATACGTTATGTGCATCATTGCCGGGATCGTTCGTAAGCCTTTTCAAACCGGAGGCATCCGGCTTGATGATATAGAAATCATAGTTATTCTCTCTTTTACTCGTAAATGCGATCAGTTCTCCATCTGGTGACCAGGAGGGGAAATTATCGTGGCTGTCGTTGGTGAGGGTTGTTATTTCCCCCGTTTCCACATCCAAAATAAAAAGACCCTTGTATTGCCGATAGCGGAAAACATAATAAACAAACAGCAATGGAATAAAGTCTTGTCATATTAATTTTGTTTAATCCTTTAATGATATAATTAATTTTGAAGGCTGTTCCCTACAATATCTTTATTTTCTACATTAACGCGGGACAATGCAAAAAGAGACATAACAACAAAGCCGAAACCTAAAACAGTCTCGCCCAGGAGCATTGTTTTGATATTATACTTATCATGTATCCAACCATCAAATGTCGTCATATAAACCGGGGCAATATTGCTGATAGAAGAAAGTAATGCGTACTTGGTAGAGGCCAAACCCTTCCCAATTGCATGCAGCACGATTGCTGAAAAAGCAGCATTGGCAAACCCAAACATAAAAGCATAAAATAATACACCGCTTACATAAGCGGTTGGTGTAAAAGCAGAAATGCCCATCATCAGCGTAACGATTGCCATTAATGTTCCAGAACCAAAAAATGCCCACCACCTGCCAATTTTATCTGCAACCCACCCCCCAAAAACACAACCTATTGCACTTATGCCCCCACTCAGAATTCCAGTTACTAAAGCGACTGTGTTTGTTGTTACCTTCCAATCATTTGAGACAGATGACCATACATAAGCGGCAGCTCCAATACCAATGGGCGTTACAATCATAACGGTTGTAAAAACGGCTATTGGTGAACGGCATAGATTTTTCACATCAAGCACTATCGCTTTGAACCCTTGTTTTAGCGTTCTTTCTCTTTCAGCATAAACCTGTGGAACAAATTTTAAAGCGGCGGCGCAACCCAACATCGCAATGGACAGAATAATCCCCGCCGTTTGATATGAAAAGTGACTGGATAGCCATATTCCAGCCCCGCCTCCGATACCCATACCCCCTAAATTGCCAGCCTGGTACCATCCCCCGGCACGACCTTTTTTTGCTGATACCACTGTTTTCGCCATGAAGCCGCCTACAGGGGCAACAACAAATGTGGCCGCAATTTGTGAAAGTAAAACAATGACCGATAAAACCCCTGTAGAATTATTATTGAATGGAAGGAAACAGAGTAATAGTAACATTGCTGCGCAAAAACTTATTCCGATCAAATACCATTCATGTAAGCTAAGCGTCAGGTCTGTTAGAGGAGCCCATATAAACCGCCAAATATTTGCTGACAAACCCAGTGCAGTAACAGAAGCGGCTGTTGCAACAGAAAATCCATGCTGTATCAATAGAAAAGGGAGTGTTACAGAGGCAAAACCTGAACTTATGCCATACGGCAATACAAGAAACAGAACGGTAACAGGCTCAGTTTGGGTTCGTTGGAAGGTCATTGGCTGTTAACTTCTTTTTGGCCACGGAAATCTCAGTTCACCATTTGTTATCTCGTGCGTCTGAGATCCCCTTACCGTATTTGCCGTGAAATAAAAGGTTCCTTCAAAGCCATCGGCGTCTACTTTTGTAACGATAAATTTTCCTTTTCTTCCCGCATAAAAGCCGATATCATCAGTCGTCGTCAAATCTGCTGCATGACCTTCTTTGAATTCAATTATATCACCCGCCTTTAATCGTGGCACCCATACATAAAATCCGATGGTTATATCATTTGCCGAACCGCTTACCCGGTAGCTATTGCTTCTGGTATCGGGATCGGGAATGAGTTTGTCAGCTACCCATGGTTTTCCGTCGATCGATGCTTTCATATAAAGGTTTGCCCGGGGAGCTTCTCCCTGAGGGGTATATTGTGCCAGGGCCTGGTATGCTTTCTTCTGATCCTCTACTGCTTTGTTGGATTGACCTGAACAGCGGGCAAAGAACATAAAAACAAGAGACGTGGTGATCATTTGAACGTAACGCATTAAAAGATTTTAGAAGTTTTAAGATAAATGATGAAATGTTGAATGACCGATTCAAAAATATAGGAACGTGCAGGCCATACAAAATTCAATCGCCGAATAACCGATTTAATAGATGAGCGTCGTTTTTTCACTTAGCTATTAAAATGGTCATTCAGCGATTCACGGATGCGTCTGTGTTTCGACCGTTTAAACGGTAGATTCAAAGCTCTGGAATATGTTATTTAAACATCCATTTTCATCAGGGGTGCGCCCGTTATTACACTAGCTGATCCCTCAACACCGAATGCATTGGTCTGCAAATTGCTGAAAGCCGGGTTGTTTTCCACTGACGCAAACAGGTCACTATTCAGATACTGCTCTAATTCCTTAGCTGATTCAAACAGGTACACACCACCCGCTTCTTTGCGATCTTCATTAATGAGCCATATTTTCCAGCAGCAGCCGGGAATTGTTGAAAAACCAGGTGCCACTGCAGGCATTATTTTTTTAAGTTCCTCTGTTGGCATACTGTAATTAAACTTTGTTGTAAATACTTTTTTTGTCTGTTTCGTATTTTTCTGTTCCATACTCTTTGTTTTAAAATTTTGGAACACAAAAAAACGACTGTTTTGGCGCAAAGCAGTTCTGCAAAACGTAGTTTGATATATGCAAAAGGTATTTTGTAGGAGCGAAAGAGATGGCTGTTCAGCGTTGAACGGCTGCCGGAGAATATCCAAATCTTTTCTTAAAGGCGGTGCTGAAATTATTGTAATGCTTGTATCCCAGTTCATCTGCCACGTCTGTTACGTTTACCCGTCCCTGCTGCAGCATTGTCCTGGCATAGTTCATTTTATGTTCATCAACATATTTCATCACAGAATTATTGAAGATCTTCTTAAAACCATGCTTTAATTTAAAACTGTTGATATAAAACTTACGGATAAGCTGTTGCATCGATCCTACTTCAAGATAATGCTGATCGAGGTAAGTTTTAATGTCGTTCAGCAAATCAATATCCGTCCTGCTGAGCCTGGCTCCGGTATCTACAGTTTCACGCTCGGCTCCCGTAAAAGTGGCCAGCTGGTGAATAAAGAGGTTAAGAATAATATTGTCTTTATAGGCAGTGCCTAACGTACCCGTGTAGGGGCAATTCAGGTAGTCATGAATGCCTTGATATATAGCCGGTTTTATTGCCTGCGGTGTATCAAGGGTAATAAAAGGATCTTTTCGTTTACAAAACTTAACCAGCGGGTTGTTTTCATCGTGTTCCTGCAATTGCTGCAACAACAGGTCCGGAAATACTTTTACGCAAAAAAATTCTTCCACTGTATTTCTCTTTATACAGGTATTGAATTTGAATACAGGAAGGTAATTGAGGGAATGCATCTGACCGGTTACACTAACATGGGTACTGGTGGCAAATGTGGATGTGCCTTTTAGCTGAAAATACATCATGATAAATGGCGTGTTCCTGCCTGCCGTAAAATGCAAATCATGGCTAACATTACAAAAGATTCCGTTCAAAACTATATACCATTTTTCTGCAGCAGTGTTCACACGGATAAGCCCCCCTTTTTCATCTTTGAGCGTAAGCAATGTGGTTTCCCCTTTGCTGTACATGCTGTTAACGGTATGTATTATTTCATCCAGGTTACGCATTGCTGTTGTAGTAATTTAGCGGTAAATATTCCATGCCAGGGTATAAAAAAAATTTCTGTAAATGGCGGTTGCCGGTTTTTGCTCTGCCTAAAAAAAATGTGTCGTGATATTAAACATTAATAAAAATGCTGCGTTTAATATTCACTTCTTCACTCTTCTTTTCGTTTTCAACGCAAAGATATATTTTCCTCTTTAATATTTGAATCAAGCAAACTATTAGGTTAGCTGACTTCTCAAAATCTCGCAAGCTCTGATTTTATTGTTGAATTCCGCCCCCCACTTCAAACCAGCCCGAGAAACCCTGTCTGAAGGCGGCCTGATTTAAGTCAATCGTTCCATCTAATGCCTTCATGAAAATAAATAGTTCATTGGGCAAAGAACAAGCTGATAGTGGCACGTTTGTTTGGCCGGCACCCGTCACTTCAAACCAATCACCAAAACTATGGCCAAAATCCGCTTCAGTCTTATAAACCTGACCTTGTGTTGACTTTATGATAACATACAGCGTGTTACCGATGACGGCGGCAGTCGGAGAGACATCAGTTGTAATTGTACCGGGTATTGGAAACCAATCGCCAAAAGCATGGCCTATATCCGCTTCATTTTTGTAGATTTTTCCATCAGTCCCACGAATAAAGACATATAAAGTGTTATTATGGGTGACTACCCAAGGAGACACATTGGTGGTTATATTGCCTGGAATCGGAAACCAATTGCCGAAGGCATGACCAAAATCAGCTTCATTTTTATAAATTTTACCATCAATACCCTTAACGAAAACATATACTGTTTTTCCGATTGCTGCGGCTGCTGGAGCTGCGTCCGTAATACCATTTCCCTGCACCTCAAACCATTCACCAAAAGGATGCTGAAATTCAGCTTGATTTAACAATATGCGGTTTCCGGCATCTCTTATAAAAATAAAAATATTATTATTTACGGAAACTGCGGCAGGCGCTGATGGTGTGTTCCCGTGTCCCTGAACTTCGAACCACCCGCTAAATGCGCTGCCAAATGTGGCTTGATTAATACAAACGCGACCATCCAAATCCCTGGCTACTGTATAAATGCGATTATTCAAGGTAGTTGAGCCTACAGGAGCATTTGTCGAAAAATGCGTATAGGCGGCAAATACACCACGCCCAAAAGTTGATGCAATTAAATATTTATTTGTAGGATTATATTGCAAGTCGGTGACATTGACATCCGGCATTTGCTGACCAAACTTTTTCCAGTGAAGACTATTCCCTTGCATAAATGAGGAATATACGCCTACCGACGAAGCCAAATATATTACGGGATGACTAACAGATTCGTCGTACCGTATGGCAAGCCTGTTCAGTTGAAGATTGCTTGGAAAGTCGCTTGTTACATTTGTCCAGGTCGATCCTCCGTTTGAGCTATTCCATATGATACCTCCCAATATTCCCAAGAAAAGATTGTTAGCATTAGATGGATCAAAAACGATTGATACGATGGCTCCCTGAAAACTCCCCGTCGGGCTCTGCAATTCTGACCAACTACTGTTGGATGCGGACGCACCATCGTTGACTGTTTTAAACAATCGACTTCCATATGAAGCATAAATGACATCTCCGCCTGCATATGCAACCGTACCGGCTGTGGCACCTGTCCCGCCCAATAAATCACTGATCGCGCTCCATTGGTCGCCGCGTGTGCGCGTTTCATAGATTTTGTCGAGACCAACCACGATTCTACCTGGTACCGTTGGATGAAAAGCATACGAAGCATAATATGGCACATTGGGTTTACCTGGAACACTAATGTCATCAGGCCACGTTAATCCACCGTCTTTCGATCGAAAGAAAAAACTATATTCAGAAACAGAGGTGCGATATGTGTAGTCGGCATCGAAAGGATCGAATTTGCAGCTCGCGTCATCATCGCCCGTAACATACTGCCAAATTCCATTTCGACGCAAAGCAACGCCGTTATCTTGACTGCCGGTAAGTATTACATTTGGATACAGGGGATGTGAGCTGATCCCCTGCGCCATAATTGTTTGCAGCGACGGCGTGTTTAGACTTTGCCAAATTCCTGTTCCCTTTGAATCGATAACAAATCGATTTAGGCCACCATCATTACCTTCAAAAACCTGACCGTTTGAAAAACCCCAGCTGCGTTGATCATGATGCGGATGAAATCCGTCCGTCCCGCTGAATATATTCGTCCACGTTGTTCCCTGATCGGATGATTGATAAATACCATCCTGGCTTGCATTACCCATTCCTGCAAAAATTTGTCCCGACTCTGAAAGCCCCATTGCGAAAGCGCCTGCTGTAGAAATGATGCCATTGAATCCATGCCCGATGGGTGACCAAGCATTATTTTTCAGCTTGAAAATATTTAACATTTCGCTTTTAGACGCGTTCACCAATCCGGCATATAATCCATTTGCTGCACCAGGTGTGTGGTCAACAGCCAGGCGTATTAAACCAATAGATGCATTGGGTATCGACAATCCGCTTAAATCTGTCATGGCACTTATCGTCATTTGTGTCCAGGTTTCACCTTTATCGGGGCTTTGCCAAATACCGTTTTTGTCTCCCTGTTGACCCGATAAATCCTGAATTCCTGCAAAAAGAATTATTTGATTGTTAATGATCGCAAAATCCAAATCTGAAACAGCAATTTTCGTTGGAAGTCCATTATGAATTAAATTCCAGCTCGTTCCTCCATCTACACTTTTGAATATACCTCTCAGCGGCGAATTTGGTCCAAAGCCGCCATTAGAATAGACCGTATTTCCTGATGGATCCGTAGGGTCCACAATAATTCGAGAAAACCCAGGTGCAAACGGGTTTAAAGTTAAACTTGACAAAGACCAGCTGCTACCTCCGTCCGTTGATTTCAAGATACCTTGTCCATACCCATTCGGACCAGGCCCGGCCGGATCTCCACTTCCTGCATAAATTATCCAGGGATGATTCGGGTCGACAGCAACCGCGCCAATGTCTTGAAGACCCAAGAGTCTGCTTATGGGGAATGATGTTGGAAAATGATCCAGCAGTGGAGTCCAATGGGGAGTTAGGGATGTATAATCTATACTGCGCCAAACACCCCCGCCTGCCGCTCCAATATACATTGCGGCAGTTCCTTTTTGATCGAAATTTTTAGAAAATGCTATCGACCAAATACGACCAGATACGCCACCATTGGTCTGTAAAGTACTTTGTCCTTCAGGTGCAGGTCCGACCGGAAACCAAAGAGGGTCTGAATTTTGGCCAGAGCCTGTCGTCACTAAACAGGTAATTAGTGCAACCGTCACCGCAACACGGTATGAGAAATTTTTCATTTGTTTTTCTGTTTCGTTTTTATACAAAATCATCTGGCGGAGCACGGTTTCAGATAGAGGCTGGATGTCCATAATCCACGTCCGAATGTTGCTGCCGTTATTTTATTACCGGTTGCATTAATATACAAATCATTGACGATTACACTCGGAAGTCCACTATTGAATGCAATCCAGTCTCCCAGATTATTATCTCTATAATAAACGCCCTTATCCGTACCAATGTAGAGGGCGTCCACCTGATTCCCCGGTTCAAAGGAAATGCAATGAGTTCCTATATTTGAAAGAGATCCGGATATATTAATCCAGGTTCCTCCGCCATCGGGTGATTCGAAAACCTTGTTTCCGGGTGAAGATCCTGATAAGGTGACCCATATTTTTTTTGAATCCAATGATGAAACGGCAATGGAAGACATACCATTACCTGACACAGGTAAAGTTCCGGTAATATTAATCCAGGATGCGCCTCCGTCAGCTGATTTTCTAATGATTGATGGTTCGGCTGTATAAATGCAATTTGAATTTGAAGCACTGATCACCATCGAATTCTGCTGTCCGACATTAGCTAAAATTTTAGTCCAATTGGCACCGCCGTTAACAGTTTTAAAAATATCGGTATATCCGGCGTACAATATTGAAGGCGTATTAGGATCCATAACGAGAGCGCCTGCTGGCGGATGTCCCGTTAAAGGGGGCGTTATGGTTTGCATGGTAACCCCTCCATCTATCGTCTTCAGAAGATTCTCGCCCTGTTCTACATAAGCAATATTTGCATTTGTGTAGTCTACGATACATCGGGCTCCATCCCCGCCATACACTTTTGTATTCGTGTGTGAATCATCTGTAAACTTGCTGCTTCCGTTATCCTGAGATCCGAAATAAAACAGGTGATTGTTCTGGGGAGTACCGCCCACAAAATAGGCCTGGGTCATGACCATACCTTTAGTCAGATCGGTAAATGTAAGTGCGCCGTCAGTGGATTTGTAAATTCCTCCGTCCGTACCGACGAAAATAGCGCCGTTGTGGAATTCAATAGTACTGAAATCAGGGTGCACTATACTGGCAGGTGTAGCTGGCCAGCTGGCGCCTCCATCTGTTGACTTATAAAGATTACTGTTTTGTGCGCCGCCTGCATATAATGTGTTTACATTGTTAGGATCTGCTCCAAAGGCAAAGTTGAGCGTTTGATCACTTAGAATCCATGGTATTGAAGGAAGATTTGTAAATCGATTCGGACCAAAGTCCACGCCACTGTTTGTAGAAAGGTGAATAACAATGTATCCCTGACAATCAAATAAAATGTATACGTAATTCGCATTATTGGGGGATACCGCAATTCGCGCGATAGCTGCATTATCTGGTGGATTATATGAGGTACAGGTCGGTATTGGTAACCCCGAAGTGATTTGCGTCCAGGCGTTACCCTGATTTATAGATCGCCAGAATTGAGTTGCAGTACACGCATAAACAGTGTTGTCATCACCCGGCTTAAACTGACAATCAATGAAGTTTCCAGATTGTACCAATGACCAGTGAACGCCCCCGTCACCTGTTCGGAAAATTCCTGCATCCGTAACAGCAAATAAAATATTTGAATTGGCCGGATCCATTAATAATTTACGACCCCTGGAAAAAAGCCCGGTTGACAGACCGGTCGCCGTCCAGGTGAGACCGCCATTATCGGATCGCAGGACGCCAATCGTATTTGTCGAAAGGTCTGTAAACGGAAATCCGTCTCCTGTCAAAATATAAATCTGATTGGCGTTATTCGGATTTATGGCGATTCCCGAAACCCCCAATGTAGTAAGGCCATCCGTAAGTGTATTCCACGTATGGGCAGATGGGCTGTACCTCCACAAACCACCGGATGGTGTACCGCAATAGATAATGTCTGGGTTTGAGGGATCGAATGTTATAGTCATGACACGGCCTGTTCCCCCTTGAATATAAGTCGGTCCGGCAGACACCCAGCCAAAAGAATACAGAGCCGGTTGAGATATATGAACTCCGATGGCTGAATTGTAAAAAATTTCATGAATTTCCCCGTTATTGGTGGCAACGATGACGTGGCGAATTTTGTCGTCATCGGTGTAAAAACCGGCGATATTTACAATTCCTTCAAAATTTGCGAGTGCGGGTTGGGAAATATGAACTCCGGTCGCTGAATTATAGAAAATTTCATGAATATTACCATCCTTGGTTGAAACGATCACGTGGCGATATCCGTCGTCGGGCGTATAAAATCCCGAAATGCTCGTTATGCCATTAAAATTGGTAAGTGCCGGCTGGGAAATGTGTACACCGATGGAGGAACTATAAAATATTTCATGGACGTTACCATCGTTCGTGGCAACAATGACATGCCTGATTTTATCATCAGGAGTATAAAATCCTGAAACGCTGGTGATGCTATTGAAATTTGCCAGTGCAGGCTGTGAAATATGAACACCTATGGAAGAATTGTAGAAAATTTCATGAATATTTCCATCATTGGTCGCAACTATCACATGTCTGACATTATCGTCGGCGGTAAAAAAACCGGAAATACTGACAATCCCCTTAAAATTTGCCAGTGCAGGTTGTGAAATATGAATGCCTATATGCGGATCATAAAACACCTCGGTTATATTTCCGTCGCCGGTTGCAACAATAGTATGCTGGACCCCATCATCTGAAGAATAAAAACCAGAGATCCCTATTATATTTTTAAAGCAGGCGAGTTTATCCTCGAAAATTCCATTTTTCGGGTTATAATATATCTCCTGGACACCGCCGTTACTGGTAGCTGCGATGACATGACGATTGTTATCGGGGAGAGTATAATATCCTGTGATACCGAGAATATTATTTTGAGTATATGAATGGAAAGGGACGAAAAGGGTAAGAATTAAAAATGAGGTAATTCCTTTTTTCATTTTTAATCATTTTATATATATATCGTAAGATGTTATTAAAAGGTAAACATTTTTTAAAATAATATTACTCTTATATTTAAAATAAGTCTAAATGGTATATCGGCCCCTAAGTCTGGTTTTTATTTACGGGCAGCCCAAATTAATTGCTAAATAGATTTAGTAACGCGTATCTTATTGGTTCCCACTAATAATTCATATTTTGCGCTAACAGCAGACAAGGCTATAATAACTACAAAATGCCGGATAAAGTATCTTAAGAAAAGGGTTTATGATGTTGTGGCGGATAGGACTATTAATCGGTCGTATACA
>Ga0066787_10000008_pt1 | contig 30783 bp, 29 predicted proteins | sample OrgsoiDNA2013047_FD_70942 | JGI IMG/M metagenome (GOLD analysis project Ga0066787, IMG submission 70942) | Permafrost soil microbial communities from the Arctic, to analyse light accelerated degradation of dissolved organic matter (DOM) -... | ecosystem: Environmental > Terrestrial > Soil >...
ATTATTCCCCTGTTTTATTTTACGATCGCGTTCATTTACAGACATGCGCCAGCCATACACGAGAAATGGCGGCTGTTTTCCCCGGGAACTACGTTGGCTACGATTCTCATGATAATGCTTACTTTTATTTTCTCTTTCTGGGTGAATAAATTCGGCAATTACAATAAAGTATACGGATCGATCGGCACGATCCTGATCCTTATGATTTTTGTTTACTTTAATGCCCTGATTTTGCTGATTGGATTTGAGTTGAATGTGAGCATCCATGCTCTTCAGTTGAGAGTGAAACGAAGGGGTGGGAAAGCCTGAAGCACCACGGCAACTGCATCTAGATGCAGTGCTTACGACACGTCATTCGTATTCCATTTTTCCCATAAAAACTGATATTCCTGGGCTGATAGTCTGACTTTTTCGTTTTCCCCCTTCACCTGTTTTTGTCGGTAGGCTTCATATAAACTAACTGCACAAGCAACAGAGATATTCAGGGAACGGATCATCCCAACCTGCGGGATAATAAAATTTCCATCAGCCAATATCCTGATTTCTTCACTTACCCCATCATGTTCGTTGCCAAACACGAGAGCAACCGGTTTGGTAAAATCAATATCAAATAAAGAAACTGCAGAAGAAGAAAGATGTGTAGTAAGTATGAGTGAAAATTTTTTTCTGAGTTCTGTAAAACACGAGAAAGCGTCTGAGTGCTGATGTACCGTAAGCCATTTTGCCGCACTGCTGCTGCTACGGGCGCCCCATTTTTTATGTTTACCAAACTTTGTATTTAATACATGAATATCCTGGATTCCAACCGCGTCACATGAACGCATAACTGCTGAAATATTATGCGGGTCAAATACGTTTTCCAACACAACCGTCAGATCATTCTGTCGATTGTCAAGAACATTCCTGAGCCGCGTTTCTCTCTCTGGAGTCATATTTGATTGATAATTGACAGCTTTGAGCCTTTGAACTTTAGTGATTTCTTCCCTGCAACATCGGTACAAACGAGAAATTATCGAATATTTCCTCATGAGACTGCCCGGATAAATCTTTACAAATCCGCAGCATTTGCTGAATCCTGCCCTCTCCCACCGGGATCACCATTTTTCCGCCAGGCTTTAACTGTTCCACCAATTTATCCGGAACGGCTGGTGCGGCCGCGGTTACGATAATTTTATCAAATGGGGCATACGTTGGCAGACCCTGGTATCCGTCTCCATAAAAAAACCGGATGGCTGGAAAATTTCGGAGATACGGGAACTGTTTATTGTGATCGTAAAGTTGTTTTTGCCGTTCTATCGTGAATACCTGGGCACCCATTGCGGCCAGTATTGACGCCTGATAAGCACTTCCTGTACCTACTTCAAGTACTTTTTCATGCGGTTTTACGTCAAGCAGTTGTGTTTGATAAGCCACGGTATAGGGTTGTGAAATGGTCTGACCTTCGGCAATAGGGAAAGCGCGATCTTCATAGGCAATCTGATCAAAGGCAGAATCAATAAAATAATGCCTGGGAATCTCGGATATGGCTTGCAAAACCCGATCATCCGAAATGCCTTTATTCCTTATCAACTCGACCAATTGATTTCGAAGACCCTTGTGTCTGTATGAATCTGCTAGCACCCGCATGGCTGCAAGATAATTGAAGAATTTTTTACATTGCGTGTTTTCATTAGTAACTTTTCAGCTCCAACGATTCATTCTCTTAAATTCTTTTTCATGAAGTCGACCGCTTCCGTACTACTTTGCCTGATGATGTTTGTGGAATATTTTATCTGGGGATCCTGGTATGTAACTATGAATACCTATATGCGGATCAATCTTCATTCCAGTGGTGTACAGATCGGCGCGGCATATAGCGCACTCGCTATCGCAACTATGATTTCCCCGTTTATTGTTGGTATGGTTGCTGACCGATTTTTTGCAGCCCAACGAATCATGGGTGTTTTGCATATCCTGGGGGCTGTTTTACTTTTTCTCGCGACAACTGTTTCGCTGAACGGACCTTTTTACTGGATCATATTGGTGTATTCTCTTCTCTACATGCCCACGATCGCATTATCGAACAGCATTGCCTTTAATCAAATGAGCGATCCGGGAAAACAATTCCCATGGATAAGAGTGTTTGGTACCCTGGGCTGGATTGTTGCCGGCAAGCTGATCGGATCTCAGCAATGGGAAGACAATGGCCACGCTGTCAATACTTTTTACCTGGCTGCCGGAGCGTCTGCCTTTCTTGGACTGATTAGTTTTTTTCTACCCAATACACCTCCGAAAGCGGCAGCCAGCAGGACTTCAGCTGCCAAAGCCCTTGGAACTGAGGCATTCGTGTTATTCAAAAACAATGCGTACCTCATATTTTTTATCGCCGCTATCCTTGTTTGCATTCCTCTTTCTTTTTATTACGGATTTGCTGAAGGCTTTCTGAATGAAATCGGAATGAAGGGTGCTGCTTCCAAAATGATCTGGGGTCAGTTTTCGGAGGCAATATTTATATTGGCGATTCCTTTTTTGTTCAACCGGATCGGAGTGAAAAAAATGCTTATGATGGGTATGGTTGCCTGGATGCTGCGGTATATTTGTTTTGCCTATGGAAATATAGATGCGAATCTGTGGTTGTTGTACGCCGGTATTATTTTACACGGTGCTTGTTATGATTTCTTTTTTGTTACAGGATATATGTACACGGAGAAAAAAGCCGGAGCTGCCATCAAGAATGCTGCACAGGGATTATTTACTTTCGCTACATATGGAGTGGGCATGTTTATCGGAACATGGTTCTCCGGTTTCGCAGTCGATCATTATAAAACCGACACCGGGCATGACTGGACCAGGATCTGGTTTGTTCCTGCTTATATAGCCCTTGGCGTATTGATTTACTTTATTTTATTCTTCAGAGAAAAAAAGACTCCCGGGAATTTATCCGTTTCCGCGTGAGGTTTAAATTTAAAAATAAAATTTGACAATATGAGAATTGCCATGTTAGGGTCCGGATTTATCGGACGATTTTATGCGGAGTCATTACAGGGGCAAAGAAGCCGGGATCGGATAATCAGTGTTTATTCAAGGCGTGAAGCGTCAGCGAAAAAATTTGCTTCAGACTATGGCTGTACGCACTGGACTACTGAAATGGAAGACGCAATAGTTCATCCGGATGTAGATGTTGTTTGTATCTCCCTGCCAAACAACCTCCACGAAACAGCGGTTTTATTGTGTTGTAAACATAAAAAAGCGGTCATCACTACAAAGCCATTGGGAAGAAATGCTGTAGAAGCGAGACGAATGTTGGAAGCGGTGGAAAATGCGGGTATTTTTAATGGATATCTGGAAGACCTGGTGTATACACCCAAGTTTTTAAAGGCGCTGGAATCTGTCAAAAACGGTGCTTTGGGACGTATACTCTGGGCAAAGTCAAGAGAGACACATCCTGGCCCTCACAGTGACTGGTTCTGGGATCTCGAACAGGCTGGCGGTGGCTGTATTCTGGATCTGGGTTGTCATTGCGTGGAGATTGCCAGAAGTTTTATTGGTAAGGATATCAAACCTGTTGAAGTAATGTGTTGGGCTGATACGCAGGTAAAACCAATAGAGGCAGAAGATCATGCCATTGCACTGGTAAAATATGAAAACGGAGCGATCGGTCAGTTTGAAGTTAGCTGGACGTTCCGCGGCGGCCTTGATTTGCGAGACGAAGTTATGGGTACTGAGGGGACCATTTGGATCAATAATTTCCTGAGAACCGGGTTTGAAATGTTTACCACAGGGAAGGGTGCTGACTATATCGCAGAAAAAGCAGAATCCAATTCAGGCTGGTTGTTTCCAGTGGGTGATGAACTGAATGATCTCGGATATAATCATATGTTTACTGATATGTTTAATGCCATGGAGAAAGGCATTACACCGAAAGAAACTTTTTATGACGGATATGTGGTCAATGCAGTGCTCGACGCGGCATATAAATCTGCGAAGACAAAGCTTTGGGAACCCGTGCAGCTTGATATTTGGCGTGGACAGACTGGTATTTCAAAGCATAATCATCTGGTTGAATATGACGCTGAACACTATCTTGTGAAAGAAGAAATGACACATTACGGGGCGAAAAAAGTCATTGTCAAGAATAAAAAGAGCGGGCTGATTAGTGAGCTAATACTTTAACAATGCTCGGGTTAAAGGTGCAGCCGTCGCCATTAAAACTATTATTTTAATTTCAAATCGGCTATAATTGCGTCAATTCTTTTTTGTAGAAATTCGTCAGTTGCATCAAAGATTGTACGACTGCTTAGTTTTTCATGCACACTGAAGTAGAATTTTATTTTGGGTTCGGTGCCAGAAGGCCTTGCTGAAATTTTACTCCCGTCTTCGAGTATAAACTGAAGTACGTTACTTACCGGAAGCGCAATCTTCCAGGTCTCTCCCGTTTTTAAATTTTTTCCTATAGCGGTCTGATAATCCAATAAGTGCAAAACCGCTGACCCATTAATGGTTATGGGTGGCTGATTGCGAAAGGAGGCCATCATTTCCGCGATCTGTTTTTGTCCGTCCATACCCTTTTTGGTAATGGAAATCAGTGATTCCTTATAAAAACCAAATTTCAGATAAAGTTCGATCAGCTTATCGTACAAAGTCTTTCCTTTGTTCTTTTCATAGGCAGCCATTTCACATAAAATAGCGACTGCGCTGACTGCATCTTTATCCCGTAATTTATCACCAATCATCAGCCCGTAACTTTCTTCTCCCCCGATTACATAATTTTCAGTTTTTTCTTTTTCCTTGATCAGCTCGGCAATCCATTTAAATCCTGTTAATACATTATAACAATGAATTTGCGACTGCCTTGCGATTTCATCAATCATATCGGTAGTTACGATTGTTTTTACCACCATATCATTAGGCTGTGAAATTCCTTTCTCTTTCCTTGCTTCAATCATATAATTGAAAGCCAGAACAGCAGTCTGATTGCCATTCATCAGCATCCACTCTCCTTTATTATTTTTAACTCCGATTCCTACGCGATCGGCATCCGGATCAGTCCCCAATAAAATATCTGCATCTATTTCCCTTGCTTTTTTCAACCCCAAGCTCATCGTTTCCTTTTCCTCAGGATTTGGATATGCGACCGTTGGAAAGTTGCCGTCCGGAGTTGCCTGTTCATCCACCACATGCACGTTGCTGAATCCAAATCTCTGGAGTACTTCCGGTACCAGTTTGATACCAGTTCCATGAATTGGCGTATACACAATACAGAGATTATGCTGTCTCTCTATTATTTCTGGGTAAATGGACAGGTTCTTTACCATACTGATATAGGCTTCGTCCATCTCTTTGCCCACCATCGTTATATGTAGTTCTCCGCCGGTCCATTTTACTTCATCAATTGTATTTATCTTAAGGACTTCCTCGATAACACGATGATCATGCGGGGGAACCAGCTGACCCCCGTCGTTCCAGTATGCTTTATAGCCGTTATATTCCTTCGGATTATGTGACGCGGTGCATACGACACCACCCTGGCATCCCAGGTATCGTATGGTAAAACTGAGTTCTGGTGTTGGTCGAAGTGATTGAAAGAGAAAAACCTTGATACCATTGGCCGCAAAAACTTTTGCGGCTGTTTCTGCAAAAAATCGACTGTTATTGCGGCTATCATGCGCAATGGCGACTTTTACCTGTTGTATTGGGAAGGATTTCAGCAGGTAATTGGAATATCCCTGTGTAGCTACGCCGATGGTATATTTATTTATTCGATTGGTTCCGACACCCATGACGCCTCGGATACCGCCAGTGCCAAACTCAAGATTCTGGTAGAAGCTATCCGTCAACTCATCCGGATTTTCCTTCAGGAGGCGATTAATTTCATTCTTTGTTTCCTGATCATAATTTCCAGATAGCCAATTATTCACTTTAGCCAGAATAGCCGCATCCATAAACTTACTTTAAATTTGAACCTAAGATATTGATTTTTATATGAACCGAGTCTTCCAATTCATTCACGACCCTGTAAATTAAATGTCTATTCGCTCCTTTGTCATCATTTGTTTTTTGGTTAATTCGATTCCTGGTTTTGCGCAACAGAATTTTCTTCCTCCTGGTGCAGTTTATAACCCCGGACGGCTCAGGACAGTAGTAATTTCCGAAGTAGCCACAGGAGTTGCCATCTCGGCCGGGCTTTATTTCCTTTGGTACCGCAAACATCCTAAGAGTCATTTTCATTTTTTTAATGACAATGGTGAATGGCTGCAGATGGATAAAGTTGGCCATGCAACAACAGCGTATAATATCGGAACCATCCAATATGATCTGATGCGCTGGTGTGGTGTAAAAAATGATGCGTCCATTGCTATCGGCGGATTAACGGCTCTCAGCTACATGTCAATTGTTGAAATATTCGACGGATTTTCTTCAAAATGGGGCTTTTCAAAAGGCGATATGCTGGCTAATATCTTCGGAGTTGCATTATTTGCCGCGCAGCAGAAAGGATGGAACCAACAAAGGATTTCGTTAAAATGGTCCTTTCGTGGATCTCCATATGCTCAATATTATCCTGCTGAACTGGGCTCCAATTTTTTTTCCAGGATGTTGAAGGACTATAACGGTCAAACCTACTGGCTTTCCTTTAATGTTGCGTCTTTTTTGCCTGCAAATAGTGGTTTTCCTTATTGGCTTAATATGAATCTTGGATATGGTGCAGAAGGTATGATCGGGGCAAGAGCGAATCCCACGATTATAAACGGCAATTCGATTCCTGCTTTTCCAAGATACCGCCAATTCTATTTTTCACCAGATGCAGACCTTTTTCGGATACCGGTTGGTTCATCCGCCTTTAATGCCGCGGCATATCTGACCAGATTTTCAAAAATCCCGGCACCCACATTAGAATGGAGCATTCAGAAGGGATTCCGGTTCATTCCGTTTTATTATTAAATGCTGACGTTACGGAGGTTATAGCGCATTATTCACAATAAATTTTATACATTTGGCATGTTTATATCCGGTTACCCCCGCCGATTATGCCTAAACCATGAGCAGCTATTTATTGCTTCGTAATAACAAGGAATCTGGTCCTTTTAGCTTTGAAGAAGTGAAGGATATGTCCTTAAAAACATTCGACCTTTTGTGGGTTGTTGGAAAAAGTGCAGCTTGGCGTTATCCTGGTGAAATTGCGGAACTCAAATCATTTGCGCCCCCTTTACCCGAACAAAATACTGATGCATCAGTAAAAAGACTCCAGTCTGACAATCAATCACCGGATTCCCCAAATAATAAGAAACAGGATTCTTCAACCTCAAGATCCAGGGAAAGCAACAACCAGCGATTTATCTCAAGTCGATCAATTTATGTCAATCTGCCGGCGGAAAAAAAACAGATTTACGCTGCTCCAACCGGAATACTATACGATATGTCGCCTGGATTGTCGGTTAGACAGGAAGAGGATTATGACTTATCAAATCCTTATAAAAAAAGACTGACGAATAAACAGCGTTATTCTGGAAAAGTTTTGTGGTTAAGCACCGTAATCCTTCTTTTCGGGGCAGGAATTCTAACAGGCTTTTTTATCTCGGACCGTAGAAAATATTTCTCATCAGATGCAATTCATCCGCATGTCCGGGTACAACCCGGACAAATCGATGTGAGAGGTAAAAAAGAAAATTTAACTGTAATTCCGCGAGGCACGAATACCGCTTCATCGACAACTGATTCGCTCAGAGAAGCAATGCACGGTTCAAAAAAATCAGGTATCAACACAGGAAAAAAGAGCACAAAAAATGCCATCGTCAAAATAGATTCGATGGCCGGTCGTGCCGTTTCGAATTCATCACCTGTTTTGAATGACAGTTCTAGGGAAAGTACGATAAACAAAACCGGTATACTTTACGATAAAATCAGGACCCATCCTGAAAACTACGTGAATCTGGTGGCTGGTCGGTATTCAACGGGTATATTCGGAGGTATTTCAAGTTTTCCGATTATCGTTACGAACAATTCAACGTTGCAACTGAATCAGGTGACGGTATATGTTGACTATATACAAAACAATGGAAAGATTTTTAAAACCGAAAACCTCACTATAAACGACCTCGAACCGGGGGAATCTGTTACTATAAAAGCACCTAAAAGCTCCAGGGGCATTAAAATTGCAGTTCATATACATCTTGACAGTTCACATCTTCAGGATACAGGCAATTCCAATTAAGAAAGGGTTAACAATCATTTCTTTTTATAAAGACAGTTTATGTCGTCATTGGCATAAAAGTTGAAATTCAATAAGTATTATCCGATCCGTGCAAATTCCATTTCTCCACTATCACCTGTGATCAGAGTCTACCAATCGTTATTTATAATAGACATAATCAATACAGATGCGGAGAGGAATGTTGGAATTATGCCTGATCATCGTAGTGGTTATCGGTATACATGCAGAAAGATTACTACATAATGGTTCAATAGAAGGCAGGATCTCGCCTGCCAAACCTTCACCTTCCATTATTGCCGTACGCGGGAATGATTCCGTAAGGGCAGTCAGTAACGACGGTCATTTTGGTATCGATCTTCAGCCAGGCGACTGGAAACTGATCATCGCAGCAAAGGAACTTAATGGCATTTCCACGGAAAAGAAGGTACAGGTATTAGAAGGTAAACGTGTCAATCTCGGCGAAATCAGGCTTGCACAGTAATATCTGATCGGAGAAACAAATCGCTGCCACAATTTTCGGCTGAAATGTTCTAACATTGAAGATGAAAAGCATTCTTCTTTTTGGAGCAGGAAAATCCGCTACCTGCCTCATTGACTATCTCACCCCGATTTGTATTGAAAGGCATTGGATACTTACTATTGCAGATGCCAATCCGGAAGATCTGCATAAGAAACTGATAAATTCGCCAGCTGTAATTCAAGTAGCTGTAAAAGTGGAAAATATTGCTGAAAGAAATGCCCTCATACAAAAGGCCGATCTTGTCATATCACTTCTACCTGCAACATTGCACATCCTGATCGCGCGGGATTGCATTACAAACTCAAAAAATCTGCTGACGGCTTCGTATGTTGACGAAGAGATACGAAAACTATCTTCACAGGTAAAAGAAAGAAAGCTGTTATTTCTTTGTGAAATGGGTCTCGATCCTGGTATTGACCATATGAGCGCCATGCAAATCATCCACCGGATACAGGAAAAGGGAGGGAAAATAAATGTGTTCAAATCACATACCGGAGGCCTTGTTGCTCCCGAAAGTGACGACAATGCCTGGCACTATAAAATAAGCTGGAACCCTGCCAATGTGGTCAAGGCGGGATCGGCAGGTGCGATTTATAAGGAGAATGCAAAAATCAAAAAGCTGTCATATCAAAATATATTTGAAAACCCCGGAATGGTTGAAATTAAACCCCTTGGCAACTACGCCTGGTATCCGAACAGGGATTCACTGTCCTATATACCGGTGTATGGTTTGGAATCTGCTCATAGTTTTATTCGAACTACACTTCGTCACCCTGATTTCTGCAGGGGATGGAAAAATCTTGTCAGCGCGGGATTAACGGATGATAAAAAAGAAATTCCGTCATCTATCAATACAATTAAAGAATGGAGCAGGTCATTGTTACCTTTTGTAAGTCTTTCCAATAAATACATGTATGATCAGCTAGGTCTTTTTGAGGATCAACCTTTGCCTGAAAATGTCCGAACTTCTGCCAGTATTCTTCAAACATTGCTGGAAAAAAACTGGAAGATGAAAGAGACGGACAGGGATATGATTTTAATGCTTCATGAATTTGAATATGAGTTAGAAGACCGCCAATATTCTCTTAGAAGCAGCCTTATTGTTAAAGGCGAGAATTCTCTAAGAACCGCTATGGCAAAAACGGTTGGTCTGCCACTCGGAATCGCGGCCAAGCTGATTCTTGAAAACCAAATAACATTACAGGGGTTGCATATCCCCATCATCCCGGAAATTTATTTACCAGTACTGGAAGAACTGGCAATGGAAGGCATTCATTTTCAGGAGGAAATCAATTGACTTCCAGATGTTGTGTATATATCGTTTTGTACTGCATATCCCGGAATATCAGAATGTATAAACCACGTCGAAGGAATAAAGTATAATATCCTTTCCCGGTGGCAAAATAAGTCTGATCGGCGGGAACGACCTGCCCTGGTTTCGATCCAAAAGATTCGAATTGATAATAAGCTTGTACTAGGAACACATCCCTGTTTGTAGGTTTTATAAGTACTGGCTGTCTGCGGTTGGAAAGTGACATCCAGGTGGGTCTTGCTTCACGGTAAGTCGTTTTTGGATGAACGACCGTCAGATCGTACAACGTTGTGCCGGTAACGTTTACCGGTTCGTCATTCTCCAGCGGTATGGATGGTGCCGTAAGAGGAAATTTTTCCAGATAGGCGTCATAAAACGTCTTTCCAAAAGGGAAATTACTTTCTTCTGTCATATCAGTCTGGTCAATGGTTAATGGGTCAATGCCTGTCATCCTTTTGAAAGCCATGCCCATCGGTATGAAATCAGGAGTCGTACTTCTTTCTGCTATGTGTCCAAAGCTTGCATATACAAAAACTTTCGCCTGAGGATCTTGTTTTATAATGGCTGCGATATTGAAGGCCTGAATGGAATCCCGTTCTGTAGGTGAATGTTGTTTTGCAAGCGGATCTTCATAAGCCACCAGCTTAAATCCCATCTCGAGGGCAAACCGAATCATTTCACCCGCAACTGGTTCTGTGGCAAAGTGACCGGTTTTGAAAGTAACCTTTGTTAACTCCTGGTCCGGCATCGGATTTAGCATTTCCATCGCCAAATAGCGGAAACCTCTCTTATACAGATCATCCAGTAATGAAATAGCAAAGGCCCTGTGAACCGGCTTATTATACGCTTCATTCAGCATGATAACCGAATAGTTCGAAGCGATAAAACTGATGAATCTTTTTGCATCTGCATTTTTGACGTTTTTGAGCTGCTGTATACTCTTTGCAATCTGTCTGTTTTCAACATCTGTTGTTTGGGTCGTGTCTGACAAATGCTGATATTCCAGTGCTCCTGAATAATCGCCAACAAAAGAAACAGTCTGGCTGAGCAGTTCATAATATGCCGGACTTGAAAATTCATTGATGAATTTTTTATTTGCGCCTAGTAATTGATAGATCGGGTAGAGATAGTTAAGGTTTTCTCCAATCAGGTAGTGTAGGTCATTATAGGCAGAGTCAAAAACATTGGACTTTTCAGTCGTAACGAAATGCTGCAGGCTGGACAATGGTGGATTCGGAGGAACAGGCTGTGCCACGACTTTTATTCCAAACGAAATGCCCGCGGTAAATAATAATAAAAAATCTTTAATTTTCATGATCCCTCTTTCATGCCTCCCAGTTTGAGTATGGTCTGCCATTCTTCTTCCAATACAGGCTGAACAGACAGGCGTCCTATCCTGACAAGCGCCATGCCGGCAAGTTTTTTTTCTTTTTTGATCTGGTCAAGACTAACAGGTTTCTCAAAATTCTTTAGAGGTTTTATATCAATGGCAAACCATTTATCATCTGAACTCGTCGGATCTGGGTATGCTTCTTTTGCCACTGTTGCAATACCAACTATTTCCGTTCCTTTATTACTGTGATAAAAAAATACTTCGTCTCCTTTTTTCATCGCCTTTAAATGGAGCCGTGCGGCATAACTGCGAATCCCATCCCATCGAGTCTGTTTGTCTTTTTTTAGCTGATCGAAACTGTAAACATCGGGCTCTGATTTGATAAGCCAGTGGGCCATTTTTCGGGTGGTTTTTTATACATCCAAAGGTAACGTTTATGATCTAACACAAATCGCTTAGTACTTTGTTAATGGTTTCTTCAAAATATTTTCAAATTAAAAATCCGGAATATTGGTGGGCTTCGTATCTGTCGCAGTTGCATCACTGCACGTTTAAAGACAATCAATAATTATTATTATGAAACGACTTAGGTTTTTATTTGCAGGCGTTATTGCTTTACTCACGACTGGTTTTTCCTATGGTCAGGTGTCGGACACTGTAGGAGGCGCGCCGATGTATCCGACAAAAAACATTATCCAGAATGCGATGAATTCGAAAGATCATACTACCCTTGTGGCTGCTGTAAAAGCGGCCAGTCTGGTGGAAACTCTGGAAGGTCCGGGCCCGTTTACAGTTTTTGCTCCAACTAATGAAGCATTTGCGATGTTACCTGCAGGAACGGTTGATAACCTCCTGAAGCCGGAAAACAAATCAACCCTGACTTCCATCCTGACGTATCATGTGGTTTCCGGAAAATGGGATGCTATGGCCCTGGCTGCCAAAATTAAGGATGGCAACGGTACTGCGGAAATAAAGACCATTCAGGGCGGATCTCTTTGGGTTATGATGAAAGGTGATAAAATCATCATCAAGGATGAAAAGGGAAATATGGCCACGGTAACCATCAAAGACGTTTACCAGAGTAACGGCGTGATCTTCGTAATTGACCATGCGCTCATGCCCAAATGAGTAATCAATAGACGGATCATTAACAAACTTTTTGCTTTGGACCTTTGAGCTTTAATTTAACCAAGGCATCCATTCCCGGAGATTCTGCGTATACATATTTACAGCCGTTTATCCGGCTAAAATTTTGCGACAGGTTGTTTTAAGGTCACCACCCGCCTGCCCTCGTGGCATGGAGGGTGGTTTTTTTTACCAGCCACTGGCCAGAACGTCGGCAATATGAAGTGTCCGTAAGGGTAAACCCTTATGCCGGATATAGCCATCGAGGTGCATGAGGCAGGAAAGATCTGTTGAGATCATATATTCCGCACCCGTTTTCAGCGCGTGATTTACTTTTTGATCTGCCATGGCCAGAGAAATGGATTCAAATTTTACAGCAAAACTTCCTCCAAATCCACAACAGGTTTCCACGTCTTCCATTTCCACCAGTTCAAGCCCTTTTACACGAGCCAAAAGTTTGCGTGGTTCAGTTTTTATTTTGCATTCCCTTAAAGCTGCACAGGAATCATGATAGGTGGCCTTCCCTGGTAAACTGGCATTGAAATCTTCGAAATGAAGCATATTTACCAGGAAATCAGAAAATTCAAAAATCCGTTTACCAATATTTTTTACCTCCCTGTTATAGGAAGAGTCAATAAATAATTCCGGGTAATAATTCCTTACAAATCCTGTACAGGAAGCACTGGGTGAAACAATATATTCCGTACCCGGAAAATCCTGGAGAAATTTCACACAAACGTCTTTGGAATCTTCACGAAACCCTGCATTGAATGCGGGCTGACCGCAACAAGTCTGTTCAGTATTATACTGAACTGTACAACCCGCCTTTTCCAATACACGGATCATATTGAATGCTGTATCCGGATAAAGCTGGTCTACAAAGCAGGGAATAAATAGCTGGATGTTCAATATGCTTATCGTTCAAGAGACTTGGAAAAAGAAATCATTTTCAAAGCTGCTTCAGCAGCTTCTTCACCTTTATGACCATGGATACCGCCAATTCTTTCCCGGGCTTGTTCCAGATTGTTTACTGTTAAAACGCCAAAAATAACCGGTACCGGAAGTTTCAGATTCAGGGCAGCGACGCCATCCGTAATTGCACGGCAAACATATTCAAAATGTGGAGTATCACCTCTTATTACACAACCTAGAGCGACAAATGCATCTGGTCTTTTTTTAACTGATTGTTCCCAATATTTTTTTACGGCGAAGGGAATTTCAAATGCACCGGGAACAAGGATGTCCAGGAAATTGATTTTTCCTGATTCTAGAACTTTTTTGCAACCTGAAAATAATTCATCTACAATCCCGGCATTCCATTCGGTTCTGACCACAACGACAAATCCATTTTTTATCCTGGGCGTACTGGTTTTTGATTTTCCTGTTGAAGACATGAAGATTTATTTAACCACACCCAATCTCGCCAGATAGCGGTCTATATCAAAACCACGAGGGGAAGCGGGGTATTTATCTTTTATAGTCTGATACATAGCGATAGCATCCTGGGTTTTACCCATACTCTCGTACAAATAACCTGCGCGGAACAGATATTCAGGAGAAATGATTTCATCTTTTTCGAAATACGTTCCGGCTTTTTTATATTGTTCAACTGCGTCTTCCTTTCTGTTTAGTTCGGAATATGCGTCGCCTAGTAGCCCGTATGCCTTTGCCTGTACCTGGACTGCTGTTGTGTTGAAATCTTTCAGGTATTTCACTGCATTATTGAAATCTCCAAGCTTAAGATAACAACTGCCTGCATAAAAAGCCGCCAGGTCTGCAGCTTTCGTGCCCTTAAACCGGGAGTAGATTTTTACAAATCCTGCATTAATAGCATCTCCATTCAATGCAAGGCGGATGGAATCCATCCGGTAATAATCTTCGGCCCTAAACATGGATTCGGAAGCCTGTTTTTCCTTTGGATCCAGTATGAATTGTTTATATCCGAAATAACCCAATACGATAATCAGGATTACCAGGAGACCTATAACGACCTTTCTTCCGTAATTGTCCTGAAAATGTTTCAATTTGTCAACCGGGGAAATCTCACGTTCTAAATGCTCACGATGTTTAATGTCGCTCATGTCTGGGAATTATAAAACAGGTTTACTGTTCTGTTCAATCTTTAATAAATGGATAGTGGGGGTCGATGTAAATATCTTTATATACCTCATCATCGGAAGGAATCGGCGATTCTTCTGCGAATTTTACTGAAGCATCCACAGTGTCTGCCACTCTTTTGTTGATGGCATCAAGATCTGTCTGTGTTGCGTATTTTTTTGAAAGAATAGTATAGGCTACCTGGGCAATTGGATCACGTTGTTTGTATTCTTCAACTTCTTCCTTTGTCCTGTATTTCTGGGGATCGGATATGGAATGACCTTTATAACGATACGTTTTTATTTCGAGCAGTGTGGGACCGCCTCCTTCCCTGGCCCTCTTGATTGCCCTGGAAACTCCTTCATGCACCGCCTCTGCACTCATACCGTCAATGGAATCACCAGGCATTTCATACGCATCAGCCAGTTTGTAAATATCCACCACGTTGGAAGTTCTTTCCACCGATGTACCCATCGCGTAATTGTTATTTTCACAGATAAATACAACCGGGAGTTTCCAAAGCATAGCGAGATTAAATACCTCATGCAGCATGCCCTGGCGGGCGGCACCGTCTCCAAAAAAAGTCAGCACGGCATTGTCAGTTCCTTTATATTTTTCCGCAAAAGCAAGCCCTGCACCAGTTCCGATCTGCGCCCCCACGATACCATGACCTCCAAAAAATTTTACGTTTACACCAAAAAAGTGCATACTGCCACCCTTACCTTTTGCCGCACCGGTAGACTTACCATAAAGCTCCGCCATGCAGGCATTGGCGCTGACTCCTTTCGAGAGTGCCAAGCCATGGTCCCGGTATCCTGTAATAAAAGGATCGTCCGGCCTGCTGGCTGTCATACACCCTGCGGCAATAGCTTCCTGTCCGATATAAGCGTGGAAAAATCCCCGAATCTTTCCTTCCATCTTATATTTTTCTTCGGCCATTTGCTCAAATTGCCGGATCAGTTGCATGAGTTCGTACCAGTATAAATAGGTTTCTTTAGAAAACTTGGTCGCCACTTGCTTATATTTGATTTGCGCCCGCCGGGATCGGCTAAAGCGGGGCAAAGATAAGGGGTAAAGGGCAATTTTTCCTCCTGACAATGTGTTTTTACATCGGTTTTTACCTGGTGTTTTAAGAGCCTCATATCCGAAAAGCGGCTCAAAACCGACCATCCCGTTGACCTTTTTTAGGTACACGCTTTGTGTTTCTGATAAAGTTCGGTTTGACCTCTCATTCGTTGGAAATACTGCCGGAATGGAAGTAAACACCCGGTTGGCCTGTAATGGCTAAATTACATCTTTTATACCCCGGTCCATTCATGCTGTCTCTCAGGAACATTACACTTACACAATATAAAAATTACCTACGCGAAGATTTTTTCTTTGATAAACCGATCACAGGTATATATGGGAAAAATGGAGTTGGCAAAACAAATCTTCTTGATGCCATTTATTATCTTTGTTTTACCCGCAGTTATTTTTTTAAATCGGATTTGCAAAATGTTCACCACGGAAAATCCGGTTTTCGGATCGAAGGAAATTTCCAAACAAATGATGGGGATCAGCATGTGGTTTGTATTCTCCGTGAAACAGGTAAAAAAGAGGTCCTTTTAAATGAGGAAGTTTATCAACGACTCTCAAGCCATATCGGAAAATTTCCGTGCGTAATCATAACGCCCGATGATGCCCGGATTATTACAGAAGGCAGCGATGAGCGAAGACGATATACTGACGCCCTGCTCTGTCAGATGGATACCCAATACCTCCAGCACCTTATAGAATATAACCGACTGTTGCAGCAAAGAAACCAACTGCTCCGGACACTTGCTGAAAGAATTTCATCCGACAAAAGCCTGCTCGATGTTTATGATGCGCAACTTTTGCGTCCAGGCACTTATATTTTTGTAAAACGACAGCATTTTTTCCGTGAGATACTTCCGGCCATTGAAAGTATTTATAAATATATTGCCGGATCAGATGACGGTCTTCAACTGTACTTCCAAAGCGATCTGCTCGCCATGCCTTACGCAGAACTGCTGCATAAATCCCGCGATAAGGACCTCATGCTTCAGCGTACCCACGCGGGTATTCATCGAGATGATATTGATATTCGCCTGATGACCCAGCAGTTCAAGAATATCGCTTCTCAGGGACAGCGAAAAAGTCTGTTATTCGCCATGAAACTGGCGGAATATGAAATGCTGAAAACAACCAAAGGATTTCCTCCGATTATACTATTGGATGACGTATTTGAAAAACTTGATGCCCAGCGTATGCACCAGTTGCTTGAAAGAGTCTGTGCACCGGGTAACGGACAACTTTTTATTACGGATACCCATGAGGAACGGTTAAGGGGACATTTGGACCGACTTTCAACAGACTATAGCCTGATCGGACTTTGAAAGTTTAATTCCTTCCCTGCATTTAATCGTAGTTTGTGGGTATAGCTTACATTTATGTATGAGTGAATATTCAATGGCAGAGGCGATGCGTCAGTTCCTCAGGCAAAGCAGGCTGAAAGGAAACGTACTGGCACTACAGATCACCGAAGTGTGGGAACAGATTATGGGAAAAACGATCGCCCGTTATACGGATAAAATAGAAATTCACGGAACGACCCTTTATATTCAAACAACTGTTGCACCGCTGAAACAGGAACTATTATACAAAAAAGATAAAATCAGGGAAAGAGTCAACGAAGCTCTGGGTGAAAATCTTATTAAGGAGGTTGTCATCCGCTAACGCGCGGATCAACTATACGGTAAAGCCAGTCGGCCAATATATTAATGCTGATAAAGAAAAAAGATGTTACTAATACGGAACCCATGACGACTGGGAAGTCAAGCTTTGTTAAAGCATCCACTGTTATTTTACCGATACCCTTCCAGCCGAAAATATATTCCACGAAAAAAGCCCCGGCCAATAATTCTGCAAACCAACCTGTGATTGCGGTTATAACCGGGTTTAGCGCGTTACGCAATGCATGCCGCCAAATCACCTGATTTTGTGATAATCCTTTGGCATATGCTGTTCTGATATAATCCTGGTTTAGGATATCCAGCATGGAACCACGTGTCAATTGCGCGATGATAGCCATAGGGCGAATACCCAACGTTATGGCGGGCAGGATAGCATTCCGGAGTTCCCAATGCCGTCCCGTAAAAGGATCCGTATCAAAAAGGCTTCCTGTCATTCGGAGCCCCGTATACTGGCTAAGTACGAATCCAAAAATATAAGCTATTACTATACTCATAAAGAATGACGGCGCGGAAATTCCCAGTACACTGCTAAATATGGCCGTTGTATCCATCCAGCTGTCCTTTTTTACTGCTGCCAGGATTCCCAACGCCATACCAAAAACCGTAGCTATAAACATAGCCAGGAAGGCCAGTATAATCGTTCCCGGCAATGCTTCCATGAGCATGGACCAAACATCCCGGCGCGTTTGATAAGAACGTCGCAGGTAAGGAAATTTAAAAACAATTTTTGTTTTTTCCCCGATTCCCAGGTAGTGTATATTTTTTTCCGCCAGTTCGGTTTCCCTATATATACTAACCGGCGAAACATCATTCAGATAGTAAATGAACTGTTTCCATATTGGTTTATCAAGATTCAGATCCCTGCGGATATTATTTAAAGTACCGGCATCGGCCCGCTGACCCAGGATGAGCCGGGAAGGATCTCCGAAACCCTGGAACAAAAAGAATACGATTACCACAACACCCAGCATTACGAGGCTGCCATGCATCACGCGTAACAGGAAATGATTGATCATGGTAATTCCGGTTTTTGTGCCGGGAGCCCGGCTAGCATCGGTACCGACAATTCAAGATCAGCGTAGCTCCATTTATTCAGAATTGTTCCTTTCTTTAAGAGATATAGTGTGGGATCTGCCCTGGCGGCTGTCTTAACCGCTGTGGCATCGCATCCAAAAACGGTTATCTGCTTTTCAAGTGCGTTGGCAGCCAGGTAGGACGATGCTTCCGGCCGGTTGGAACTAACCAAAATTACCGGAATATTTTTTGATTTTGCCAAGGTATACAACAGCAGGAAAGCCTTGTTCCAGCGAGGATTTGTCTGCGGAAAGTTTCTGGAGATGAGCATTAACTGAAAACCGGGCTTTCCGAGTATTTGGAATGTGCTGTCATTTCCTGACTCGCTGATCAGGGAGAAATCTTTAATTTCCGGTTCTGAATTTCCTTTACGTATTAATTTATCGTAGCGCCTTATAAAAATATAGCTGCTATCCAGATCGGGTGGCAACTGGTCGGCGGTATATTCCTTTGTCTGATGGTTCTTTTCATAAACAAAATGGATGACAGTGCTGTCGGGAATGGCGCCTGTCGGCGGTTTCATTTTTTCCTGGATATTGGCTCCCAGTTTAAATGGCAGACAATCTAATATTGGCAGATAATGCAGGGAATACCATTGAATGGAGAAAGAGAGGATCAGCGTGAGGGCCAGGATCAGCAGGCTTGCATTTTTTGAATACGATGGATAAATGTCGTTCCGGTAAATAAACAGTATGCAAATGAGCAGCAGTAAAAACAAGTCTTTAATAAAGGAACCCAACGCCTGTAGTGGAATACAATTTCCAAAACAGCCGCACTCACGGATCTTTCCGGATAGGACTGCATAGCCAGTAAGAAAGCTGAAAAAAATGATCAGTAGGAGCAAAAGCCACGCAAATAACCGCATCCGCCATCCGAGAATAACTGCAACGCCTGCAAGAATTTCAAAAACGATCATGATGATTGAAAACCCCAGCGTATAGGCATCCAGTGCGGGCATGTTCCAGACTTCAAAAAACTCCTGCATTTTGTAACTGAGTCCCAGCGGGTCATTGGCTTTGATCAATCCGGAAAAAATAAATAATATTCCTACCAGGAGCCGGGCTGTATGAAGAAAAGTTTTTTTCATGGTCTGGAACTTACTCTGCGTGGCGCCCTTCCTTTATTCCAATCAGGGCAAAAATGGCATAATTAATAATATCTGTCAGGTTTGCGTCAATACCCTCGCTGATCAGGGTTTTTCCATTATTGGCAAGAATCTGACGCATGCGCTGAAGTTTCATCAGAATTAAATCGGTAAAACTTTCCTGACTCATTTCTCTCCACGCTTCTCCGTAATCATGATTTTTATTTTCCATTACATTTTTTACAAGTAGTGTATTTTCATCATACAGAGAGGCCGCCTGACCTGCATCCAATTCTTCAATTTCAAATGAATTCAAATCAAACTGAATCAAGCCGATGATTCCATAATTTACGATCGCCTGGAATTCGCCACCGATGTCCTCCCCCACCCGCCTGGAACCAGTTTCCTGAATTGTCCGGATGCGTTTTGCTTTGATGAATATCTGGTCAAGGATTGAAATCATGCGCAGTACGCGCCACGAACTGCCATAGTCAGTTGTTTTTTTCAGGAATATGTCCCGACATGACGTCACCACATCTTCATACTGACGGATGGTCTCTTTCATACTCAAAAGTAATATTTAGTAATGATGTGCCTAAATTTACGGAATCAATATGTATTCACTTAATTGCAGAGGCCGTTTGCTCAGCTGGAAATCTCCCATCGTCATGGGTATTTTAAATGTTACACCCGACTCTTTTTATTCAGGAAGCCGGATTTATTCTGAAGACATGTTGTTACGCCGTGCAGAAAACATGCTAACGGAAGGTGCCATGATTCTTGATCTTGGCGGTTTGAGCAGCCGGCCCGGAGCAGAGGAAATTTCCATTGAAGAAGAAATGGAACGTGTCATCCCTGCTATCAGCCTGATATCGTCCCGTTTTCCTTCTGCATTTATTTCGGTTGACAGTTACCGTTATGCTGTAGCAAAGGCCGCTTTGGATGCGGGGGCTTCCATTATCAATGATATCGGCGCGGCTGAAAATGAAGGATTGCCGGAACTGGCAGTCAGCAACGGAGCTCCCTACATATGTATGCATATGCGGGGTATTCCGGAAACAATGCAGCAACTGACGCACTACAATGACCTTCTAACAGAAGTCCTTGATTTCTTTATCTGGCGCAAAGAGAAGTTTTTGCGGATGGGCCTGAAGGACATAATTGTTGACCCCGGATTCGGTTTTGCCAAAACCATCAAACAAAATTTTCTATTGCTTAAAAACATGAAACTACTGGGCGTATTGGATCTCCCGGTTCTGGTCGGAATCTCCAGAAAGGCCACCGTGTACAAAACACTTGAAATTACACCGGAAGCATCTTTGAATGGAACTACCGTTATGCACACACTCGCCCTGGAACAAGGCGCACAGATACTTCGTGTACACGATGTAAGAGAAGCTGTTGAAGCCATCCGATTATGGTCTTCCTATGCAGGTGCATAGGAAGACCCGGTATTCAATTATTTACTCGGCTCATGTTGAGGAGGCCGTGTGGAAGGCCGGTTTGGTCCTCCGGGACGCCCGGGCATACGCATCGGCATCTCGCCTTCAGCAGGGGCATCCGTCACATCCTCAATTTTGACGTCGAAAATAAGATTTTCATTTGCTTTTTTTCCGGGGCCCGGTTGCTGATCATATGCCAGGAACGCGGGAATATATAAAGTGGCCTTTGCACCCTTCTTCAGTAACCGGAGACCATCGTCCCATCCAGGAATTATGGCCTTTCTTCCGATAACGAATTTGATCGGCTTTTTGCCTACCTCATCGTTTGTTTCAAATATTTTACCCGACGGGAATAATTTGCCGGTATACACGACTGATACCTGTTTGCCCGAATCGATGAGGGGACCTTGTCCGGGGTCAAGAATCTGGACAAATGTTCCCATGGCCGTTTTGGTGGCTTGTATATTATGCGCCTGTAGATAATTCTCTACCTGTTTAGTTTCTTTTGCGTGGAAAACGTCCATGAAAGCATCCCTGTCTTTTTTCACTAGTTCTTCATTATCATAAACATCCTGAACATGCATAGTCAGGATAATTTTATCATTTTTATGAAGGAACGGAGGCAACGGCTGCTGAGATTTCTTCTGAATGCTGTCTGCAAGTTGAACAACAACTGCACTGTCACCCTTTCTTAACAAAGAAAAAATCTCTACGGGGCTATAAGAATTTGGCGGTATACTGTCGATGCGCACGTAAGCAGGCATGCCACTGTCTGAACTGAACAGAATAGAATCCCTGACTTTCTGGGTAAAACTGAGTTTTATAAACTGGCCCCTTTTTACAACAGGATTTTTTCCGTCAGAGATGATTTTATATAATAAACCGGATTTTGTTTTTCGCAATCCATGATTATCACAGGAAACCAGGAACAGAATTCCCACGAGGGCAAAGAGAAAAGAATTGATTTTTTTCATTTCAGATTTATTGTAATTGTAAAGCGTTTTCTTTTAAAGAAGCACGAAAGCGTTGTGTGGTCTGATCCAGCGTGTCGCTGCTGCGACCTCCGGCGGCATTCCGGTGTCCCCCACCTTCAAAATAATTCCTGGCAAACTGATTTACGTCAAATTCACCCTTACTCCTGAAAGAGCATTTAATTTCTTCATCCCGGTCAATAATGAGAGCCGCAAACTTAATACCCCGGATAGTAAGTGGGTAATTGACCAGCCCTTCAGTGTCACCGGTTCTGATCTGGTATTTGACCAGGTCCTTCCAGGGAATGCTGATGAGTGCCGTATTGTACTCGTATAAGACTTCCATTCGGTTTAATAAGGCATGTCCTGTAAAACGAAGCCTGTTCTCCAGGAAATTGTCAAAAAGATTTTCGTGCACCTTTGTATGGTCCAGTCCGGTATCTTTCAATACTGCCACCATCCGATGGACTGAAGCCGATGCTGAACTATATCGGAAGGAACCGGTGTCTGACATAACGCCAGCATATAAACATTCCGCCACGTCCTGGTTTATCCGGTGCCCCGCTCCTGATGATTCAATGAAATCAAAAACCATTTCACTGGTCGAACTCTTTGAGGTATCGCTGATACCATATGTAAATACTTCTTTTTGCGGCTGCTGGTGATGGTCAATGAGTATCCGCATGCCCGGCGCTTTGGCTATTGGATCGTTCATTTTACGCGTTCTATGCAAAACATTAAAGTCGAGGCAAAAAATCCAATCTGCATTTTCCAGAATCTCGTTTGATTTAGCCGTATTGAATTCATAATCTGTGACGAATTCTGCGCCTGGCATCCAGCTGAGCCAGTCTGCCCAGTTGGTGGGCGATATTACGTTTACGGTGTGCCCCATGGCATTTAGTATATGATAAAGGCCCAAAGAGGAGCCCATCGCATCTGCATCAGGTTTCTGGTGCATTACAATTACAATACTTCTCGGCTCCGACAATAAGGGAATAATATTCGTAATAGGTTGCATGTAAAACGGTTGCAAAGGTGCAGAATAATATTGCTATTCCCAAATCTGCTGTAAAATGTATTACCTTAGCACGCCAAACAAAAACAAATGAGCAAGCGCACATTCACTATGATTAAACCGGATGCATTTGCAAACGGATATTCCGGTGCTATCCTGGATGTCATTTTAAAAGCAGGGTTTAAACTAGTTGCCTTAAAGATGACCCATCTTTCACGCGAAAAAGCCGGAGCATTTTATGCAGTGCATAGCACTCGTCCCTTTTATGGGGAGTTGGTTGAATTTATGAGCCGGGGACCCATTCTGGCTGCTATCCTAGAAAAGGAGAACGCAGTGGCTGACTTCCGAAAGCTTATCGGTGCAACAGATCCCGCCAAAGCTGACAAAGGCACGATCCGCCAACTCTACGCCGCCTCCCTGGGCGAAAACGCGATCCACGGCAGTGATAGTGACGAAAATGCCTTGCTGGAAGGCGATTTTTTCTTCTCAAATCTGGAAAGAATCTAGCTACCGGAAACGTAGATTTTTGATTCCGCTATTTGCAAAATAAAACGCATTGTATTTATGCAATTTTGTGTGATATAAATATCATATAACACTGATAATAAGCATTATACCGTACAATTAAAACGAATAATTTGACTTCATAAAATAACTGGCAAACGGAAGCGTTTAAGAAGTTCAACCAAATAATAGCCTCTATGAATTTCCGACCTTTCGCCAACACCGGTAAACTCATCGCCTTTGCAGCGATTATATGCCTTGCTTCATGCAAAAAAGATATCACTGCCAATTCAAATGAATCCAGCGCCGCGAACTTATCAGATTCTTCCACTGCGGCGGATAACATGTATTATGACGTTCTGAATAACGCGTTTGTGGGGTTTTCCGACAATGCCAGCGTTTGGAATGCTTCAAATCCCAAAACAGGTAAGATTTCCACTTTGTCTAATGAAAGTGTGAACACAACAAACCTGGGATGTGCTATTTACACCATCAGTGACTCTGTGCCGGGAGAATATCCAAAAACACTGACACTTGATTTTGGTGCGGGTTGTACAAGTGCCGATGGAATTTTGCGTAAAGGCAAGATTACATACGTATTTAGCGGACCCTTGTTATCCCCGGGTGTAACTGCATCTGCAACCTTTAATCAATACGTTGTAAACGGATTTGGACTTCAGGGCGCATACGCTATTACCAACAATTCTTCTGAAGAACTTGGAATTAGCTTTACCACTCAGGTTACCAACGGGATCATTACGTATCCAAATACAACCAATTATCATTATAGCCACAATAAGACATACACCATGACTGCGGGTTCTTCCACGCCGTTTGATATTACCGACGATGTATATGCTATCAGCGGGAACAGTTCTTTTTCAACCGCTGATGGGTCAAGTCTGGTGTTCAATTCGACTTCACCACTGGTAAAAGCCATTAGCTGTCACAATATCAGCAAGGGTACCGTAAGCTTTGTATACGATCAGGCCGTTAGCGGAACCATAGATTTTGGAGATGGTACATGTGATGACCTGGCCACGGTTACCGTTGGAAATATTCATCGCACGATTATCCTGAGATAACGTAAAGCCACTTACTAAACATATTGAATAAATTAAAAGTCCTTATGGTTACCATAAGGACTTTTATCGTTATTATTCGGTCAATCCCGGAACCTGATCTTTCAGCGCCTCCAGTTTTTGCTTTCCATAAGAGAGTCTTGTTATGACAACAAATAGCACGGGCACGATAAAGATCGCCAGTGATGTTGCAGCCAGCATTCCGCCCAGTACAGTCCAGCCGATTGTAGACCTGGCCACGCTGGCGGCACCCGTAGCCAGCGCCAGTGGCAACACACCCAATATAAAAGCAAGGGAGGTCATCAGGATTGGTCGCAGACGCAGTTTAACAGCTGCCAGTGTAGCATCTATGACCGGAATGCCTCTGTCCACACGCTCTTTTGCAAACTCAACAATCAGGATGGCATTTTTGGCGGAAAGTCCGATCAGTGTAATCATCCCGATCTGTGCATACACATTATTGACAAGTGAGGGTATAAGTGTCAATGTCAGGATTGCACCGAGCATACCAATTGGCACGGCAAGTAAAACAGAAAACGGCACCTGCCAGCTTTCATACAGCGCTGCCAGAAATAAGAATACAAATACAATGGATAAAGCAAAAATCAATAGTGTGCTGCTGCCAGCCTTTAATTCTTCACGGCTCAGCCCGGCAAATTCATATCCGTAACCTGCCGGCAAAGACTGATCAGCTACTTCTCTTAATGCCTGGAGGGCCTGCCCGCTGCTGAAGCCGGTCTTTGCATCGCCGTTGATTTCGGCGGATCTGAACAAATTAAAATGATACAGGAGAGCCGCGCTTTCCGTGATTTTATAAGAAATCACCGTACTCAAAGGCACCATCGTGCCAGCCGAATTTTTTACATAATAATTATTGAAATTATTGATGTCGCCCCGGTAATTCGTGTCGGCCTGCGCTACAACATGAAAATTTCTCCCATATAATGTCAGATCATTCACATAACTGCTTCCCATATAGGTTTGGATAGTACCGTAAACATCTCCGAGGGACAGCCCCAGTTTTTTACATTTATCGCGATCGACGGTAAGGGAATATCCCGGCGTACGCGCGTTAAAAAAGGTATAGGCACGACCAATCTCAGGTCTTTTATTTGCCGCAGCCACAAAATTATTAACCACCCTTTCAAATGATTTCACATCATCCGTGCTCCCTTTTTGCTGGAGCTCAAAAGTAAAACCACCTGTCTGCCCCAGACCAGGAATGGCGGGCGGTGCAATAACCAGGATATTGGCTTCTTTGATGACGGCGAATTTTTTCTGCAATGTTGCCATGATGCCCTTTAATTGCAGAGTCTTGTCCTTTCGTTCGTCCCAGGGTTTTAATGATGTGAAAATGGTACCGCCATTTGATTTACTTGCAAACGTGATCGCATTTAATCCACCAAGGGCAGCAAAATGCTGAATTCCTTCCATTTCAGAAATGATCTTCATCATTTTATTCAGCGTCTCGAGACTTCTCGTGGTTGAAGAAGCTTCGGGTAGTTCATACGTGATATATAATCTGCCTTCATCCTCCTGCGGGATAAATCCACTCGGTTTCTCGCGGAATAACAGGAAAACCCCTGTGCAGATACAAATCAGGAGAACTATTACATAGGGAGATCTTCTTACCCAGCTGCCGACATTTTTTGTATACCGGTCGGTGACGCGTCCGAACCAGTTATTGAAATGATAGAAGAATTTATTTAAACCCCTGGACGATTTGTCCATATGCATGGGACGGAGAAGGATTGTACAAAGTGCCGGTGTAAGAGAAAGCGCAACGAAAGCCGAAATCAATACCGAAATGGCAATTGTAATGGCGAACTGCTGATACAGTCTTCCTACAATCCCGGGTATAAATCCAACCGGCACAAATACGGCTGCAAGGATCAGGGCAATGGCAATAACAGGACCCGAAATATCTTTCATCGCCCGTTCCGTTGCCTCCCGTGCAGACAGTTTTTCAACATCGATATAGTGCTGTACGGCTTCCACCACCACAATGGCATCGTCTACCACGATACCAATCGCGAGTACAAATCCAAAAAGCGTGAGCGTGTTTATTGTAAAGCCGAGAGGTATGAAAAATATAAAGGTTCCGATAATAGAAACCGGGATAGCCAGCACGGGGATCAGCGTGGCGCGCCAGCTTTGAAGAAACAAAAAAACCACCAGGACCACCAAACCGAGTGCCTCCAGCAGGGTTTGAACCACTTCGTGAATGGACACTTTGACAACAGAAATAGATTCAAAGGGAACCACATAGTCAATATCGGTCGGGAAAGATTTTTTTAATAAATCCATGGCTGCGAAAACTCCATCGGCAGTTGCCAATGCGTTGCTGCCCGGAGCCTGGTAAACGAGCAGATATGAAGCTCTTTTGCCATCCACAAATGAATTGCTGGCATAACTGAATTTTCCAAGTTGTATCCTGGCAACATCTCTTAAATAAACTATCGAACCATCTTTCGGATTTGATCTGACAACGATATTACTGAATTCATCTTCTGTCGACAGGCGGCTGTTTGTGATGACGGTATATTCAAATGCCTGCATCGAATTCTGGGGAGGCGCTCCCACTGAACCAGCTGAGATCTGGATATTTTGTTCCTGCAATGCCGAAACAATATCCGAAGCTGTAAGTCCAAGTTGGGCAAGTTTATCGGGTTTCAGCCAGATGCGCATACTGAAATCATCCGCACGGCTTATTACATCCCCGACTCCTTTTACACGCAGCAAGATATCCCGGACAAAGATATTTGTGTAGTTATCCAGAAAGGTAACGGCGTGTGTCCCTTTCGGTGCATATATCGCCACAAGCATCAGGATGCTTGGATTTCTTTTACGGGTTACAACGCCCAGCCTTTTAAGTTCGTCAGGTAATGAAGGCGAAGCGATGCCTACCCGGTTTTGGACATCCAGCATACCATTGTTTACGTCGGAGCCCACTTCATAAGTAACTGTAATGGTGCTTTGTCCGTTGTTGGTGCTGTTGCTCTGCATGTAAGCCATTCCGGGCGTGCCGTTCACCTGTGCTTCAATCGGCGTGGTAACGGTTTGCTCAACGGTCTGGGCATCTGCCCCGATAAAATTACTGGTCACCTGTACGGTCGGTGGTGTGATATCAGGATACTGACCCACCGGAAGGCTAAGTGCCGCCAGTATGCCTACCAAAACAAGCACAACGGACACTACGATGGCCGTTACCGGCCGCTTAATAAAAGTATCTGCAATCATACTGTTATTCGATTAGGATGATTTTCTCTTGGATGAATCTGTCACTGGCCGGCTCAGCGAATCTGTTGTCACCTGTTTAGCTACTTTAACCTTTGATCCGTCTTTTAATTTTTGTACTCCGTCAATAACGATCACTTCGTTTTCATTTAGTCCGGATTTCACAATAGCCAAATCACGAATACGCTGTCCCAAACTCACTTTGCGTTGTGCCACCGTATCCGCGTTGACAACATACACAAAGTATTCCGCCATTTGCTCAATGGTTGCACGATAAGGAATCAGAATGGACTGATGGCTGCTGTTATTTAAAATCTTTAAGTTGGCCGACATACCCGCTTTTAAAACGTTGCCCGGATTATCGAATAACAAACGCACTTTGATCGTCGCGGTTTGAGGATCTACGGCGCGGTCTATGATAAATATTTTACCCGGAAAAGGATATTTTGACTGATCTGCCAGTAAAAGGGTAAACGTTGAATCGAATTTTTGTTTTTTATCTTTTTTATTTTCTTTTTCTATAAATGGAATAAGCGTCTCATCAACTGACACATCCACGGCGATTGGGTTGTCTGATGAAATCGTATTCAACACAGTACTTCCGGGCGTTACAGCCGCCCCGATTTTTACCTGGGAAATGCCGATGGTTCCGGAGAGTGGTGCATAGATAGTCGAATAACGGAGGTTAACCTGCATGGAACTTACATTGGCTTTGGCCGCATCCACCTGCTTTTTTGCTGTCTGCAAATCCGCCAGGGCATGCTGGACGGTTTGCTGGGCCACAGCGTCCTGTTTTCCGAGTTCCTCATAACGGTCTGCGTCCTGCTGCACTTTATCGAGATTGGCTTTGGTCGCATCCAGCTGTGCCACTGCCTGGTTGTAAGCACCCAGGTATTGCTGCTGATCAATGGAATAAAGTTTTTGACCTTTCTCAACATGCTGACCCTCCTGAAATGAAATTCCCGTTATATAACCTGCCACCTGGGGTCTCACTTCCACCTGGTTAACAGCAGTTACCGTGGCGGGGTACGAATTGTAATACTCCGCACTACCTGATTTAACAGTAACCACATTTACGGGCGTTGGTGGTGGCGGCGGTGGTGGATCCTGATGTTTGCAGGCGCTGAATCCTATAAGAAGCGTCAGAAAAATGAATAATTTATGATTCATAACAGGTTGGTTAATATGTATATTTTAAAGTCCCCAGCGCCCTTTCCACATCTATCTTGTCACTGAGTACCTGGTAAATGGCGTTTGTATAGTTAACCTGGGCTGAAAACAAATCATTATTTGAAATGACTACGTCCAGATATGTTTTTATTCCTGCACGATATTGCAACTGAATAATATCATACACCCTCCTGGCCAGGTCAAGATTTTCTTTTTGTTCATAGTAATTATTCAGATCGGATTTGTACGACGACATGGTCTCGATGAATTGTGTGCGGATGGAATCTTTCAACGAACTGAAATTGTAATCAAGCCTTTCAATCTGAAGTTTTGCAACGCGTACTTCCTGCAGCCGCCTTGTTCCTGTGAAAATCGGCAGGGTAACCGAGAGACCCGCGTAAGAATTTGGATAGTTGTTCTGATAAATATTTTTAAACTGATCAGAGTAATAGTTCAGATTGTACTCCCCAAAAACCGAGACTGTCGGAAGATATCCCCAACGGTAATATTTCAGGTTTTCCTCCTGCAACCGTCGCTGGGTAAGCAATTGCTGGTATTCGATCCGGTTATTCACATCAACCTGTTGTAGCGTGTCAAAAGAAGCCACTTCATCTCTCATTCGTATGCTATCGTAAAAAATCCGCAGCGAAGAGTCGATTGGGAAACTCATGTATAGTTTCAGCAATGCAGTCCTGCTTTTCAGCGTTTCTTCCGCTGTTTTTCTGGACGCCTTCGAATTATTTAAACTGATCGTGGCCCGTTGATAATCGGTTTTATCAACCAGGCCTCCCTTGTATTGATTGTAAGCATCCTTCAGACTTCTTTGAAGCAGTACAATGTCGGTGTCGAGCAATGCAATCTGTTCCCGTGAGAGCAGCAGGTCGTAAAACGCTTTGCTCACATTAGACACAACAGCTATGCGGTTGTTAATCGTATTCTGTTGCGCGCTGAGGCGTACGTCTTTGGCAGATTGTTGCGCCAATACCACATCGCGATTGAATACCGTCTGGTTGAGACCGAAAAAACCAGCTGACTGGTTGTACGTCCCTACCGGGGAAACGACGTTGTTAAAAATTGTAACGGGCCTTTGAAAATTTTGCTGATAGTTTCCCGAAAAATTGATTTGCGGATACCAGTCTGAAAGCCTGATCCTGATTTCACGCTCCGTGATCTGTTCGTCAATCATTGCCTGACGGATATTCGTCTGGTGATCGAGTGCATACTGGATGCAGGATTCAAGGGTTTTACTGCCGGCTGTGTCCGACGTTTGTGCACTTGCTGAAACCAGTACTATGAATACCGGGAAAAATAAAATAATTCTTTTCATAAAATGTGAAAAATGGTCAAGTCCGCTTTTCAAAAAGGAACTTTCGGGTCGCCGGAAGCAAGCAATGGAATGCAAAAATAGGATTTACTGATTATAATTAAACGTTTGTTTAATTCTTTTTAAAAAAGAATCTGACTAATGATTTCCGTCAGAAATAATTCATCTGTCGTATCAAAGGCAGCATATTGTGAGTGGTCAATGTCCAATACAGCAACCACCGTATTATTGCGGACAAGTGGTAATACGATTTCGGATTTCGACAAACTACTGCAGGTAATATGCCCGGGGAACGAATTCACGTCCTGAACAATAATTGTTTTCATTTGTTCCCATGCTTTTCCGCAAACGCCCCTCCCCTTTTGAATCCTGGTGCAGGCGACAGGTCCCTGAAAAGGTCCGAGAACCAGTTCATTTTGTTTAACGAGGTAGAAACCAATCCAGAGCCAATCGAATTGTTGTTTTAAAGCAGCTGTAATATTCGCCAGGTTCGCAATCAGGTCGGGTTCGGATTCAATTAATGCCGCAATCTGCGGAATGATTTCCAGG